>Ga0315282_10000280_pt1:10000-100774 | contig 100774 bp, 76 predicted proteins | sample YL17G07_20_MG_FD_203693 | JGI IMG/M metagenome (GOLD analysis project Ga0315282, IMG submission 203693) | Sediment microbial communities from Yellowstone Lake, YNP, Wyoming, USA - YL17G07_20 | ecosystem: Environmental > Aquatic > Freshwater > Lake > Sediment | place: USA: Wyoming...
ATCTAAGTGCGAAGCCCACCCCAAGATAAGGTCTCCATCGGCTTCGAGCCGTAAGGGCCCAGGAAGACTACCTGGTGATAGGCCGCAGGTGTAAGCGCAGCAATGCGTTCAGCCGAGCGGTACTAATTGCCCGAATGGCTTGGGTGGCGAAGGGTACATCCGCGGAATGGATCGCCGCCAGGCTTTGGCCTCGGAGGGCGGTGGTGGGCACACCACGGCCTGAGCCGTGGGGGGGCTTTGAGGGCCTCCGACTCCGGGGCAGTCAGGACGCGCACGCTAGGCAGTGATGGTTTTCCCGGTGACCATAGCGGAGGGGCCACACCCGTTCCCATTCCGAACACGGCAGTTAAGCCCTCCAGCGCCGATGGTACTGCTCGGGCAACTGGGCGGGAGAGTAGGTCATCGCCGGGGCTTGCCTCCGGAAAGCCGCCTGTCGGCTGTCCGCCGCTAGCTCATGGTCTGTCTGCCGCCAGGCATGACAGGCCGGCTGGCGCTGGGCAGCCGACAAGCGCTTTTGGGGCTCAGGCAGGTCATACTCCCTGGTAGCTCAACGGCAGAGTCCCGAGCGGCTGCGCCCTCGGGATCCCGACCCCGACCCGAAGGGGTCGGGGGTCGGGACGACTGGGTGTTGGGTCGCGCGGGCAAAGGGGTGGTTCGTGGCGCGGGCAGGTGGCGCGGGGAGGACGAAGGAAGTAGCGCCCAGGCCGACCAAGTAGGCACAACGAGGGCACTCCCCGGTAGCTCAACGGCAGAGCGACTGGCTGTTAACCAGTAAGTTGGTGGTTCGAATCCGCCCCGGGGAGCCAGCAGATCCGCGACCAGTCGTTGCACAGTGAAGGATGGCTTCTCGTCTTCAAGGGGGTTTGGAGAAAGCGAGCATGGAGGAAGCAGTCGGCTGGGCGCCCTCGCGCTAGGATCGTCTGAGCCGAGTGGCGGAAAGCAGCCAGGGCGGTCGGGGATGGTGGGATGGGCTTGCGGGTCGTCGTACCACCGGCCGAAGACGATACTGATGCCGTTCTCCCGGTAGGACCGAAGCCGTTCCTGAAAGCGGGGGAGCGCCCCATGGCGTCCTCGCGACGGTTCCGCCTGCGGCCAGTCAACGCCGTCGCGCACCCACCGGACCTCCAGGCCGTAGAACCGGGCGAATGCGAAGGAGCAGCGGGCAGAACCACCCGGGGATGGGTTGCTGTTCTATGTGGCCCCGACGGTCGCGGGGAAGAGGAAACGCGGAAGGAGAAGGTCTACTGGCGATGGCGGGCAGTTGGCGCTGTTCGGCGAGGTCTAGCCAGGTGCCGACGGCGTGGAGCTTCCGTCAATAGGTGTGCAGATGTCGGTCAGGCGGAAGAGGGACGGCCCCCTGTGGTCGTCTCTGCCCTCCGCTGAGCCAGCGCAGCACCAGCCCCAGGTTGTAGGTCCATTCCGGGGTCTCCCAGAAGGCCTTCGTCCCCGCCGGAGCCTCGCCCAGCACCGTGCCGGTGAATACAGCGACCCGGCCCTTCCCGTACACGTGCCGCACCAGCAAGGGTTCGCCGCCTGCGCCCTGGAGCACTACCTCCGCCCCCGGCTTCGGCTGGACCACGTGCCGGTAGAAGACCGCCCCTTGGCCCAGTCCTGCAATCTTCACCGGTGGCTCGCACTTGCGGATCTCCCAGGGACCGCCGAGTCTGATCGGCAGGAGCAGCGGCCAGGCCCGCTTCATATTGTCATCCTGCCCCAGCGTCACCGGCCCGCCCAGGATCAGCAGCCCCCCGCCGTCCTTCACCCACTCCGACAGCAGGAGCACCTGCCCATAGTTGAGACCTTTGGTCTCCACGTCCGCCAGCACGATCACGTCCTGCTGCCAGATCGGCCCCCAGTCCCACTGGTACCCCTGCAGCCTCGTGCCCTGCTGGGGATGATAGGAGGTGTAGGCATCGGACTGCTTGGCGCCCGGCAGGGCCTGAATCGCCGCGTCCAGCTGGTACAGCCGGTTGAACAGCCCCCGCACTACCAACACGTCGCACGTCCCATCGTCGGACTTGGTCAGACCTTCCGGCCGCCGGAAGCTCCGGTAGTGCTCCGCCAGTTCCTCATCCGTCCACGGTCGAATCAGGTCAATGGTCAGAGTGTCCCACCAACCCGCCACCCCGCCCAGGTAGTTCACCTGGCACTCCATGAAACCGTAGTCGGCATAGTCGAATTGCGCAGTGAAGGTCTCGTACGCACCCGGCTTGGCGAAGTCGGTGGCTTTGAGAGTCGTGTTCTCGCCGTGGAGGCCGCCCACGCCGGGGAAGGGAGATTGCACCGACCGCCCGGTGGTCAACTGGAAGACGGTCGCGTCCACCTGGTTGTCGCCCACCTTGAGCCGGTAGGTGCAGCGGTACCGGCCCGGAATCCGCGGGTACTCGTAGGTATAGGCCATGGAGCCGGTCTTGCCGCCGGGCCTGCCCATGACCGCCCCGCCCGCCGAAGCGTCCGGGTCGGCCACCCGCTCGGCGACATCCTCCCCGCCGCCCCAGCGCTCGGGCTCCACCACGGTTCGCCATGACTCCTCGCCGGTCCCGGTGGGTGGGGCGATCTGTAGGTCCGTCGCGCTGGGCCCGGTCGGTTTCCCAGCCGGTGGTTGCTCCCAGACCGGCGCCGGCTTGGGCGTGGTCACATCCACCACCAGGATCTTCCAGTAGGGCACCTCCCCGATCTGGAACGCCCCGCCGGCCGCCGGCTTGACCGGATCGGCGGAGCCGGCCTGCATGTCCACCACCCAGGCCTGCCGCAGGCGCTTGAGGCCGGCCCAGCGTACCGCCACATTGCTCGCGGGTTCCGCCGGCAGTTGCTCCTTGCCGAAGGTCGTCGCCGACTCCGGCGGGTTGTACAGGTGAACGACGTACCTGGCCCCGCCCTCCGGCGAGTCCCCCACCGCCGCGAACTCCTGCCACCAGACCGCGCGGCTCCCGCTGACCTTGAGCGCCTCCCCGGCACCGCGCCAGGTGGTCAGGCTGTCATCCCAGAGCAGGCGGCAAAAGCGCATGGCGTTGCGGGTGACCCACTCCCAGCCCGGCCCCACGTAGGCGTTCATCAGGTGCGCGCGCAGGCCGTACTGCAGGATGCAGTTGTACAGGTTGTTGGCTGAGCGGTTGAAGGCGTAGGTGGCGTAGTGCCCGCCGTAGTAGCGCACGATCTCTGCCTCGCGGCGAATCGTGCGGCAGTACTGCATCCAGGGCGCATCGCCGGGGAAGGCCATGATTTCGTTGGCGATCAAACCGTCATCCTTGCACTTCTCCCGGAAGGTGGCCGGGGTGTTGTCCAGGGGGATGGACCAGGTGATGTCGGTCCCCGCATTGTAGCCGAACAGATACCCCGGCTTGGCGGCCCAGCATTCCTGCTTCATGCGCTGCACCAGGGCCATGTTCATCACCTCCAGGTCGGCCTTCTCGTCCACGTTCCAGGAGCCGTTCAGTCGCCGGTAGCGCCCCGCCCAAAACTCGGCGTCAAAGCGCACGCCGTCGAAGCCGAACATTCGAGCCGAGCCGGCCAACTCGCCGATGGCGATGCCCGCCACCTCCGGGTCCGCGCAATCGTACCATATCGAACACCAGTGCGAACCGCCCTGGGGAAGGAAGGCCTGAAAGGCCCCCGACCCGGCATACCCCGACTGCTCCATCTCCTCCGGCGTCCCCGGCACGGGCCGGGGCTCACTCGGGTGCGGCGGACGCATTGCCGCGATCCAGTCCAGGAAGGCGGCCGAGTAGTTCTCGCTCCAGAACCGGCCGTTGGTGTACGCGGCCAGGTCCGGTCGCCGCCGGTAACGCTCGAAGCCCGCTATCCCGCCCGCCGCCGCCTTCCCGTAGGTCACCACCTTGATCCCCTGGGCGTGCATCGCGTCAATCACCGCAATCATATTGGCCTTGCACTCATTGTAGGTGGTCTGGCCCGACCACCAGCGATCCTCCTCAGGGGTGAGTTCGTCCAGGTCGCTCGGCGCCCAGGCGAACTTCTCCACGCAGTTGCCCCAGGTGTTGCGCACTTGCTGGGCAAACTCGGCGGGATACGTATCGAGGGTCTTGTCTATCTGCCCGGAGAACTGCCAGGGGCCGTGGTTGCCGTGGCCGAACTGGAGTACCTGGTGGACACTGCGGGCGCAGGCGAAGTAGTCGCTCTTGGTGGCGAAGGGCTTGCCCTGGCGCAGCAGCGCGGCCCGCAGTTCCATCCCCAGCACGGTGGGCAGTTTCAGCGACCCCCGCCAGGTCTGCTCCCCCTTTCCGGGCACAGTCAGCGCCTGCTCGGCGAGGCTCTTACGGGTGTCAACATCGCGGATCAGCTCCACCCGCAAGGTCGCCTGGGCTTCCGCCTCGTCCGGGTTGGCGACGATGACCTCAAAGTGGGCCTCCGCGCCGGGTTCGTAGTAGATCTTGTCGGCGCGGACGGTCTGCAGCTGCAACTCCGCTGCGGCCGGCAGCCCGGGAAGGGTCAGGACGATAGCGGTCAGAACGGATACCAGTCGTCGCATGGTTGACCTCCTGAATCCCAGGGACACCATACTTAACTAACTATTGCGGGCGGTGCTTCCGCGGGCCCTTGGGCCCTCGCTTCTGCGGCCGAAGCGCCTGAGCGACAAGTCAAGAATTCAGTAAGGTGTCCCCGGAATCGATTCTGTACCTTGGGGGTGGCGTGCGGAGGGGCAGTAGGACAATCTCCGAGCGGAGGTGACGGCCGGCGTGGGGAGGGCGGTTATGTCGTTGAGCAAAAGTTTAGTAAGGTGTCCCCGGAATTCATTGTGCCCGATATTGAGCAGCCCTGCACCCGAATGGACCACGGCTCCATCCGTGAACCCGGTTCCGTCGATGGTCACTTCGGCGCCGGTGTCCGGCTGATAGGTGATCGGCGCGTCGGCCGTGCCGGAGTTGGCGGGCGTGATGATCTCGTTGTATGTGCCGGAACGGACGTGTACCGTCGCGCCGGCGGTCACCGTGCTTGCGGCCTTCTGGATCGTACGCCATGGCGCCGCGAACGAGCCGTCGTTGGCGTCGTTGCCATCAGTCGCCACGTAGAAGTCGGCGGCGGATGCAAGACGTGCCGTGACAATCAGCCCGACGATGCAAGCAGAAAAGATCAGGCTTCGCGAGGTCAACGAGTTGCTTCTCATGCTTATGGGATCCTCCACCGAACTGGACCGCGCCGCGGCGTGCTATTCGAGGATCAACAGGGCGTCTTCCCAGCCCTCGGGAGTCGCGAACTCTCGCACGCTACGGCTCGGAACCTTTCCGATAGACCTCGATTCGCCCGTGCGAGGGTCGATCCAGAACGCGGTCGCTTCCGGTCCGCCCGCAAACTTGCGGCAGTCGATCGTGAAGGTTCCTTGGTCCGCGAGATACACCATGAGCCATAACCCGTCTCTGTGCCTCGCCGCCAGGCTCAGCACCCGGCCCTCGGTCTTGCCGCCGCTGGCAAGAATGGTCTGATCCGGAACCAAGTACCACCACTCCTTGCGCGCCTCGAAGACCTTCCGGAGGATTCCCATCTGGACGGCGCCGGGTGCATCCAATGCCTGTTTCCACGTGGGCAGCACCCGCCAACTGTCATTGTGTCCGTAGGTGTGATGAGCACCGGCCAGGTAGGAGTAATAGGCCTGCCGCCGAACCCACAGCGGAGTGACATCGAACCCATACTCGGAGCCGTGTTCATAGGCTCCTTCGGCCATCAGCACGGGCTTCACGGGTGTGAGATTATAGTCCTTCGTCACGAAGGGATAGATCAGCTCGACGCTGTTCCAAGTCTGCATGGAGTTGAAGTCGAGCCAACTCTCTTCGTGGATGAAGCTGGAGGAATAGGGAGCGGGGTCGGGCTTGAAAGTGATGAGGTGGGCGCCGCCATCGCCTTCGCGCAGTCCGGCGGCAAGTTCCCGCAGAATGGGAACGAACTCCGGTTTGGCTTCGGGTGTCATGGACCAGACGATGTTGGGAACGCTCTGGTAGCGTTGCGCGAGCCATCGAGCCCAGTTCCGCGCGTTCTTCTCGGTGATGAGCTGGCGCCAGCGCTGATGGTAACACGTAAGCGAAATAACCACGTTGTACTCTTGCGCGATGCGGAGGACGGCATCCACGTTCGCAAAGTACGCCTCGTTCGGCGTGAGGGGATCAACGCTGGCCCAAGGTTTCTCACCATAGATATTGGCCTTCGTGCCGTCGCCCACGCCTAGGACCATGACCTGTGCAAAGGCAAAGCCATTCGCTTTGGTTTTCTCAAGAATTGTCCTGGCCTCCTCTAGCTTATACTCCCGGAAGAGTTGCCATTGAGTGGTGCCCAACCAGAAGACCGGGTTGCCCTTCTGGTCGACAAGATACCTTCCATTCTCGCTCACCTTGACGGGATAGATCGGGTCTCCGGCCAACGAGCCTTCCGTCAGTACTACCAAGGACAGCGCCGACAAGGTGACTCTGCTAATCGTCGTTCTCATGTTCATCTCTCTCCTAAGGGAACCTCCGAGAACTGCTTCTCGGGGTTGGGTTGATGGTGGCAGTTCGGACGTTCGTTCAGAGTCAGGGAAGATGCCTCAGCCCGTGCCGGCAGGACCCGGGACGGCTGGCGGGTGCCGCGCCACCAGATGCGCTGCAGCCGCAGCCACTCCAGCGGGGCGGCGGTGAGCTGCGCGCGCGGGGTCAGGTAGATGCGGGTCTCGTACGCGGGAAGCTCGAGGCCGCTGATGCGGCCCTTCCCGTCGGCGTTGGGAAGCGCCACCGGGCGGCCGGTCTTGAGATCGCGGCAGGCCGCCGCGCGCTGGTCGAGGGTGAGGTCGGCGGTCAGGGGCTTGTCGGTCTCATTGCTGAGAGTCCACACGTCAAAGAGGCCGTTGTTGCTCACCGAGTAGCGCAGCAGACCCTCCGAGGCCTGGGCCGGGATGCGCTTGATGCCACGCCAGTCGAGGATCTGGCCAAACAGCTTCTGCATTGCCTCGGGGTTGCCGTGCCACTCCACCTGGCGGGCGAACTTGACGCCCAGGTTGATGACGAAGCCCTTGCCCAGCGGGCGAATCCCGGCGGCGACGGTGCCATCCCCCCACCGCATCAGGTCACGGCACTCCGGGGCCACCTTCTCCAGCGAAAGGCCGTTTGACAGGCCCAGTTCGTCCGGCTTCCAGGCGGTGGCGTCGAAGACGTCCTGGCCGGGTGCGAACTGCACCGTCTGGGTCTCGATCTCCTCACTGCCGGTGGGGCCGTGGTGGTTGACCTTCAGCACGCGGGACCCAGTGAGGCGGCTGATCGGCCAGGAGTCCGGCTGGTCCGGGGTGTGGCGCCCGGTCTGGACGTACGTGACGAACACGCCACCCTGGCGCACCCACGCCTCGATCTGGTCCACAAAGGCCTCGTCCATGATCGAGGTGTTCGTGTCCAGGACGACCTTGTAGGCGTCGGCGTTGCCGCGCTCGAAGTCGGCGTCGGTCACGGCATCCAGCAGGTAGTTGCGGGAGAGACGATCGGCGAAGCGCCAGGGCCAGTAGCCCGAGCCGAGGTTCGTGTTTGGGTCCTGCCCCCAGGGGAAGCCAATGAGGCGTTCCACGCGGTCACTGAGCAACACGGCGACCTCAGCCTTCGGGATGTGGTGCTTGCCGAAGGAGCGCAGGAGCAGGATGTTGTCCTCGAACCAGCCGCGGATGTCGTCATTCCAGAGGATGTCGCCCACGTGGATGTAGTAGTGAACTGCGTTGACGCCCTCTGTGAGGTAGTACCCCATCATGCGCTTGAAGGTGGGCAAGTCGCGCGCGGGGCCGCCGGGCTCCAGAGAGAAGGGCAGGTCCGACCCGCGCATGAGCATGGGCAGGTCCTGAGCGAAGAACCCGCCCATGTAGCCGGTGTTGTGGAAGTGCCCGCCGTACTCCTCGTCCAGCTCCTTGATGCCGGTGGTGAAGCCGTTCGGCGCCATGCAGATGACCGAGCGGTTCGGGTCGGACTGACGGATTGCCTCGAAGCCGCGCCGCGCCATTTGCAGTCGCGCCCAGCCCCACCAGTCGGCGAAATCCACCCACCGAGCGTTCTCGGTTTGGCTCAAGCGCGGGTACTGCACCGGCGGGTGCGGCGACAGGTACACCCGGTAGCCGAGGAACCCCTGCGGCAGGCGCAGGGCGAGGACGTTGTGGCCGGTGCGCAGGACCGCCGTGACCTCCCAGGCCGCCCAGTGGGGGCGGGGATGCCGCACCTTCTCCGCGCCGACCTCCTCGCCGTTGAGGTGCGCCGAGACAAGCTGATCCCAGGCGACGTTGAGGTCCCACAGGTAGAGCCAGACGCGTGGGTGCCGGGCGCGCCACTCGGCGGGCACCGTGAAGTGCCTGCGCAGCACGGCCGCTTCCTTCTTGCGCAGGCGGGCCTCGTCATTGCCCGGGGCGGTGACCTGCGGCCACGTTGAGTCGTCGAAAGCCTCCAGGACACAGTCGTCGGGAAGCTCCACCTCGCCTTGCTTCTCGTAGGCGAAGCGCCAGGGGCCGCGTAGGCTGATGGCGGTCTCGTCCCAGCCCAGGAAGGAGGCCGGCTCGGGCACGCGGATGTCGTCCCAGGACTTGAGCCGGGAGTCAGCGCCGAACCAGCGGCGGCTGACGGCGGCAGGGGTCTGGTACTTGCCGCGCAGGTAGCCGCGGAAGCTGACGTCGGCGGCGGGACCGTACTGCATGAACACATCGTGATCCCCGTGCTTCAGCTCGCCGTGGGGCTCCAGGTACTCCAGCGTATTCGGCTTGGCCGCGTTGTCGCTGACGATCTTGCTGAGGAGGCTCAGCTCCAGGTCCTTACCCGGTCCGCTGCCCCAGGAGAAGCGCGCGAAGCCGCCGAACCCGGTCTCGGGCACCGGCGAGTAGAACGACCCGGCGTACTCTGGCGCGGCCTGCAGGCGGTCGTCGGGGAAGCGGTTGATCATCCAGCTGGCGGCGGAGTCGGAGGTGTTGATGATCGTCGGCAGCCCCCGGCGCTCGGCGGCGCGAGTGCCCCAGTCCCACCAGATGTCGTTCGTCAGGCCGTCGGCGAAGTCGGCGAGGTTCGGCTCGGCCCAGAAGATAAAGCCGAGGTCACCCAGACGGCGGGCGAAGTCGAACTCGTCCATGACGGAGTAGTCTTCCCACTTCTTGCCCGGAGGGGTCTCCCAGGGGCGGTAGTAGAAGCGGAAGCCGTACTTGTCCCACGAGTCCAGGTACATTGGCACCGTCGCGTTCGGGGTGAACTGCGCGGCGTCGGTGAGCTTGCCGGCCTGCAGCAGGGCGGCGAGGTCTTCGCCCCGGTCGGCGGCGACGAGGTGGGCGAGCTTGCCGTCTCGGGCGGCAGCGATCCAGCCCTGACCCTCCACCCGCGTGACCGGGATGGCTCGGTCACCCACCGCAAGCTCGGCGTCGCTGACCCCGCCCAGCACCCGCAGGTCGGACAGGTACTTCGCCTGCACGACCGCAGCCCTCTGTGCGTCCTCGCAGGTGATGACCAGCCACGAGGCCTTGCCCCCGGCAGCCGTGTAGAGTGTGCAGCTCCCACCCAGCGACCCGTACCCGCGAAGCTCGCACGGCTCCAGGCTCTCCCCCGAGGTGACCTCGAAGCCGCGGACCGACGCGGGCGGCGCGGACTGCGCGCAGGCAGGAAGCAGCGACACGAGCACGCCAGGAACGACGACAGACAGGTGCTGGATTCCCATGATGCGTGTCTCCAGTGAGTAGGTTGCCGTAGGGTCCCCATACTCATCACTGGGCCGCTGGAGCCCTGACTGTTGGGCTTGCCGCCCCCTGACTTCGCTCCACTGCTGTGCGATCCCTCTGCCATGCTCTGACACGTCCTCCTCCTGCAGGAGTCGTCCGACGCGCGCATCGGCTTCGGTGGTAGCAGCGGTAACGGGTTCCACGCAGCTTCTGTCTACCAGTTGACTAGGTTCGGCGGCACGAGCGTTAGCTCCCGCTGGCAACGGCGCGGGAGGCAAGAGGCGGCTCGATGCCCCCTGCCCTGCTGCCTGGTGAGGGAGTCACGGCAGGGTCCTGGTTGGGGGACCGCCATCGGGCGGGCAGAAGCTGCAGCGGGTAGCCGCGAAAGGTGGTCGGGGGCGCGGCTCATGGTCACCAGGCCCCGCCGGGCAGGATGACCCCCTGGGCGTGCCGAAGGAGGGCCGGGCACGGCCTTGCCGCCCCTTTCGAATGGGGCCGGCGTTGGCAGGCGGCCATCAGGAGGTGTCGTAGTTGAAGCGATTGCAGGTTGCCGGACTAGGGCTTCTGGTCGTGTGTGCCCTGGCGCCAGTCGTGCGCGCGCAGTCCCTGTCGGGCCTGTGGCGCTTACAGGAGGGCCGGTCGCGCCGCGCCAGCAGCGTCAACCCGGACCCGAACAGCAACCGCGACTGCCTGACGCTGCAACCTGGCGAGACGGCGCAGTTGGCCGACCTGGAGGGCCCGGGGATCATCCGCCACATTTGGTTCACCATTGACGCGGAGGACTACTACTATCCCCGGCACCTCATCCTGCGCGCCTGGTGGGACAATGAGGCGACACCCAGCGTGGAGGTGCCGCTGGGGGACTTCTTCGCGGCAGGCCATGGGCTGCGCGCCACCGTGGATTCGCTGGCCGTGCAGGTCTCCTCGGAGGGGCGAGCGCTGAACTGCTTCTGGCCCATGCCTTTCCGGCGGCGCGCGCGGCTCAGCGTGGAGAACCAGAGCAGCGGCGCTGTCTGGGCCCTGTACTACTACATTGACTACGAGACGGTTTCCACGCTGCCCAAGCCTCTGGCCACGTTCCATGCGCAGTACCGCCAAGCATACCCCGTGAGGGACGGCCAGGACTACGTGTTCGCCGAGATCCGGGGCCGCGGGCACTATGTGGGCACGGTGCTCTCCTGGTGGGCGGTGGAGCCAGGTTGGCCGGGCGAAGGAGACGATCGGTTCTATGTGGACGGCGAGGAGAAGGCCAGCATCCAGGGCACAGGCACGGAGGACTACTTCTCGGACGCGTGGGGTTTCCGGCCCTTCTCGGAGCTGGAGCATGGGGTGACGGTGTGGGAGGGGACCGAGGAGGGCTCGCGGTGCACGGCCTACCGGTGGCATCTGCGCGATCCCATCCGCTTTACGCGGAACCTGCGCGCGACCATCGAGCACCGAGGGTGGGCCCTTCGCGAGGGCGGATGGGATGGCTTCGCGCACCGCGCGGATCGCTTCTGTAGCGTGGCGTTCTGGTACCAGGCCGAGCCACATGCCGCCTTCCCGGCTCTGCCCGCGGCGACACAGCGCATGCCGTACCAGGAGGAAGGGACGGAGCTGGAGACGCTGCTGGACCGCATCGAGAGCGGCAGCCCCGACCGGAGGCCCGAGCGTCAGAACGGGCGGTTCTGGTCGCGCGGGGCGCAGGTGTTCTACGGGCCCGACAAGCAGGAGGACTCGTGGCTGCGCATACCCTTCGAGGTGAAGGAGGGAGGGCGCTGGCTCATCTACGGGCTGCTGACCGCGTCCTATGACTTCGGCGTGTGGCAGTTCAGCCTGGACGCGCAGCCCTTGGGCCAGCCGCGCGACATGTACAGCGCCGAGACGCGTGTCGAGGACGTGCTGCTGGGTGCGCGTGAGCTGACGGCAGGAGCGCACGTGCTCGAGGTGCGCACCGTGTCGAAGAACCCGAGCTCCAGCGGCGTGTATATGGGGCTGGATGCCTTAGCGCTGAGGAGATAGCAAGTACGCTGGGCGGCGGACCGAGGTATCCCTCTAGACATGCCGTGCCGTGAGTGAGCAGCATCCATGAAGGCGCTTGGGGGCGGGCGTGATCACCTACCGGCTCATGGATGAGACGTGCCTGCTGCCGTGCTGCCTCCTGTGTTCCTGCGCCGTGGCCTGCCTACTGGTCCAGAAGCAGACCCTTGGAGAACGCCAGTCAAAGCCCTGCCCAGCGCCTGTCTGCGCCCGGAACCCGCAGGGCGGGCCACTACGCCGGGACCACGCTGCCTCGCCCAGAAGTGGGCGTTTGCGGGCCGTTCCGGGGCCTATCCGGGCACCAAACCCGCTGACTCCGCCAAGGTCACCTCGAGGCAACCTCGATGCGCGCTTGGCGCTGGAGCATGTGTCGCACACGCGCGCCCTACGCGCGAAAAAGCTAGTACTAGTTCTCTCCTCTAGGGCCGCAGAGCGAGACTGTCGAAAACTGTCCAGGGACTCAGTCAGAGCCCTCTTCGCCGGCGCCGCCGCGGGGGCCAGATAGGCTGTCCGAGGCGGACCCGACGGCGGGACACTGGGGATGGGGCGAAGGCAATAGGCGGGCCTGAGCCAGACGCAGAAGGCCCGAGGCACCGTGGGGGTTGGCGGTATGGGGGTGTCTGCGCGGGCGTCAGACGAATACCGGCGTTGGCAACCTGGTGGCGGGGCGCTTGAGGAACACGTGGGCGGGCCCACAAAGGTGCCTACGGGAATGGGCCCAGGAGTCCGATCACGCCATTGGAATCAGGTATAATGGAGCTAGGCCCGGTTGGGCAGGGGAGCGTCCTGGCAGAGGCTCGGCACAGTGCCGCCGACGGCGTGTCATCTAGTGGCGCAACGGAGGTTTGACATGTCGAAGCACGTCTGGAGCCAGCTAAGTGCGCTGACGGCTGTTGCCCTGGTAGCCGTGGCGAACGCAGGCCATGCCCAGGGGGCAGGGGACACTGTTGTGTGTCTCGAGGTGGCATCGGGCTCGGCAGGTGAGAAGGGCGATGTGGACATCTATGCGCAGCGGGTGACGCAGGCAGGGAAGCTGCTCTGGAACAACGGAGAGCCACTGGCTGTCGCCACTGCCCGCGACCTCGAGTCGTCTCCGGCCGTCTGCGAGGATGGAGCAGGGGGCGCCATAGTGGCCTACACCTACGAATTCGTGGAGGGCGAGCACAAGGGCGATGTGGACATCGTGGCCCAGCGCCTGGGCAAGTCCGGGAAGCTGCTCTGGAACGAGGGTAAGAGCCCTGTACCCGTCGCCAGCTCGAAGGGGAAGGAGGCGCATCCGCTGGTTGTAAGCGATGGGCACGGCGGGGCCATCGTGGTCTACGAGTGGACCAACGCGCAGGGCGACACCGACGTCCTGGCTCAGCGGATCACCGGCAACGGCAAACTCGTCTGGAACGGCGGGGAGAAGCCGGCCGTTGTGGGGGCTTCGGGCGGGATCGAACGATCGCCCGTAGTCGTGCCGGACGGCCAAGGCGGCGTGATCGTCTTCTTCGAGTGGCAGGGGGACAACGGGGACGTGGACGTGATGGCGCAGCGGGTGTCCGCCGAGGGCAAGGTGATGTGGAACACGGGCGAGCGGGCGGTGGACGTAGCGAGCAGCAAGTCCATCGAGCGGCACGTCACGGCTGTGTCGGACGGTCGGGGCGGTGCTATCGCAGCTTTCGAGGTCGAGTTCACCGAGGGCGAGAACCGAGGCGATGTGGACATCATGGCGCAGCGTATCTCGGGCGATGGTGTGCTGGGGTGGAACGACGGCAAGGGGTCCTCTGACGTGAGCACCGGAAAGGGCATCGAGCGTAACCCCACGGCCATCTCGGACGGGGCTGGAGGAATACTGGTGGCCTTCGAGTACGAGCCGCGTGAGGGCGAGTTTGCCGGGGACATTGACATCCTGGCGCAGCGGCTGAACGGCGACGGTCAGATGATGTGGAACAAAGGCGAGGTGTCCACCGTGGTGAGTTCCGCGAAGGGGCTGGAGCGCTTGCCGCGGGCGGTTCCCAGCGGCAATGGCGGGGCTGTGATTGTGTTCGAGAGCGCGTACCGGGGCGGGGATAATGCCGGTGACGTTGATGTGCTGGCCCAGCGTGTGTCGGCTGCGGGCGAGCTGCTGTGGGACAAGGGCGAGAGGTCATCGGTGGTCGCCGCCTCGAAGTGGCGCGAGCGCGCACCCGTGGCTCTCCCGGACGGCCGCGGCGGGGTGATCGTGGTCTACCCGGGCAGCGGCCCCCCGGGGGAATTCGAGAACGACCTTGATGTGATGGCTATGCGCCTGGACGGGGACGGGAAGATGCTGTGGAACGCGGGGGAGAAGGCCGTGGACATTGCGGCGGGTAAGGCTGTGGAACGGAACCCCTGTGCCGTGATGATCGGGAGTAGGTGAACGACAGCGTCAGCGTGCAAGGAAGCGGTGGGGCGGGGAGACAGGCAGTGGATGAGCTGAGGGCGGTCCTGGAGCTGGAGGGCAAGCGCCCGTAGCAGGCGACTGCGGCCTCCCGGCGGTTGCGGGAAGCTGGGGCAGACCCAAGCCGTCCTTCGGGTGGCGGAGCGAAGCTCCGCAGCTGGAGGGGCGGCTTCGTGGCGTCATATGGCGTGGTGCAGGCGGTTCGCGGGAGCCAGACAGGCCTCGTGATCCCGCGACCCCTCAGGTAGGCAACCCCCGTGCGCAGGGATTGGTGAGCGGGTAGGGAAGCAGCATGGGGACCAAGCCTGCATACGGGCAATCTAGGCCAAGGGCCGCCGGCAGGAGGTGAATGCGGCCATGACGTGGGGCACTACTGCTGTGGCGGGCGTCATCTTCGCGGGCGTCATCTTCATCGTCGTGGTTTGGTTCGTGGCGGCTTACAACAGCCTGGTGACGTGGCGGACGCGGGTGCGGGATGCGTGGGCGCAGATAGACGTGCAGCTCAAGCGGCGCTATGACCTGATCCCGAACCTGGTCAACATCGTGAAGGGGTACATGGGGCACGAGCGCGGGGTGCTGGAGAACGTCACCAAGGCCAGGCAGCAGGCCATTGATGTGAGCGGCATTGCCGACCAGGCGCAGGCGGAGAACATGCTGACCGGGGCGCTGCGCCAGCTTTTCGCGGTGGCGGAGAACTACCCCGACCTCAAGGCGAACCAGAACTTCCTGGCGCTTCAGGAAGAGCTTACCTCCACGGAGAACAAGATCGCCTACGCTCGCCAGTTCTACAACGATACGGTGATGACTTACAACGTCAAGACCCAGGCGATTCCGTCCAACCTCGTGGCCGGCATGTTCGGCTTCGAGCGCAAGGAGTTCTTCGAGCTAGAGGAGGCCGCCGCGCGCCAGGCGCCGGTGGTGCAGTTCTAGCCTGAGGCGCGACTAAGGCTGCGAAGAGCCAGAGCCCCGCGGCAAGGGCCCACGGTTGGGTCGCGGGCTGTTCGCGAAGGCCATGTTTCAGCAGATTGAGTCGAACAAGAGGATGTCGGCGCTGCTGGTGCTCGCCGTCACCGCGCTGCTGGTGGCTCTCGGCTGGGTCCTGGGCCTTCAGTTTGGCGGACGGTGGGAGGTGGGTGTGGGAGCGGCGTTGGTGGTCGCCCTCGTGTCCGGCTGCCTTTCGTACTACAGCGGAGGCCAGATCGTCCTGGCGCTGAGTGGCGCGCACAAGATCGAGAAGGCCGACAGCCCGCAGCTTTTCAACGTGGTGGAGGAGATGTGCATCGCGGCGGGGCTGCCGATGCCGGACATCTACATCATAGAGGACTCCGCGCCCAATGCCTTCGCCACCGGCCGCAAGCCCGAGGAGGCGGTCATTGCCGTCACCAGGGGGCTGCTGGAGAAGCTCAACCGGGATGAGCTGCAAGGCGTGGTCGCCCACGAGATGTCGCACATCCGCAACTACGACGTCCTGTTCATGACCATGATGGCCGTGCTGGTGGGGACCATCGCGCTGCTCAGCGACGCGTTTCTGCGCGGCACGCGGTATGGCATAGGGGGGGCGCGGGGTCGGGGCTCGGGGGCAGGGGTCATCTTCCTACTCGCTCTGGCTCTGGCCCTCCTGGCGCCCATCGCGGGGAAGCTCATCCAGCTAGCTGCCTCGCGGCGGCGGGAGTACTTGGCCGACGCCTCTGCCGCGCTGCTTACTCGCTACCCGGCTGGGTTGGCCTCGGCGCTGCGCAAGCTGGCCGCCGACCCGAGTGTCCTGGAGGCCGCCAACCGGGCGACGCAGCACATGTACATCGTCAACCCGGTCCGGGGCATGGATCAGCTGGGCGATTCCGTGTGGAACACGCACCCGCCTATCCTGGAGCGCATCAAGCGCCTGGACCGCATGGCATACATGGAGGCGACGGACGAGGCGCGGTTCCCCCGCCCGGTCGCCGCGGCTGCGGCCCAGCAGCCCGCCGCACTGGCGGCGACAGCGCCTGTGGCTGCGGCTGTTGCCGGGCCAGTCGCCGCGCCGGCGGCGCTGGCGGTGGCAGGCGTCGCGGCCGGCGCCCCGGCGGCGCCGGCGAGCGCCGTGCCCGCCGATGCCGGCGCCTGCCCCCGTTGCAGTGAGCGCCTCGCGCGCGGGAAGATCAAGGGGCGCGGCCTGAGGGTGTGCAGGGCCTGCGGGGGCGTGTGGATCGGTCAGAACGAACTGACGGACCTGCTGAGAACGGCGCCGCAAGGCCTGGTGGCCGCCGACGCGCGGTTCCCCAACCTGGTTGGCCTCGGGTGGAATCGCATGGCGCCCAAGCGGTGTCCGGAGTGCGGCGAGAGCCTCATCTTAGTGGGTATCGAGGGGGCTCCCGAGGTCGTTGTGGATCGGTGCCCGAAGTGCCAGGGGGTGTGGTTCGACGATGGGGAGCTGGCGGCGGTCGCGTCTGCCGCGAAGAGCCAGCAGGCCTCTGCGGCGCAGTAGCGCCACGACGCAACCCTTACCTGGCACGCGTGCGCGCCGCTCTGGTACCCTGAATGCTCTATCCCAGGAAGCCTGTCGGCATTGCTAGATTTGCCGCCGAACTGCGCCCCGGAGTATCCGGGGGTGGGCGCGGGAGCGGCGAAAAAAAAGGTTGGCAATCCGGCCAGGAAGGTGTATTGTGATTTGCCGCACGCGAACGTCCCGACGGGGATCTGCTGCTTCGCTCCTGTGTCGGGCGTTTGGGCAACTCATTCGAGGCGTCCCGCAGGGACGCGAAGGAGCAGGTCAGATGCGGATCTACGTCGGGAATCTGTCGTACGAAACCACGGAGGATAGCCTCCGGCGGGCATTCGAGCCGTACGGGGCGGTGGATAGCGCGACGGTGGTCACTGATCGTGGCACCGGCCGCTCGCGGGGCTTCGGCTTCGTGGAGATGGGCAATGACGAAGAGGCGAAGAACGCCATCAACAGCCTCAACGGGACCGAGCTGGAGGGGCGCACGCTGACAGTTAACGAGTCCCGGCCGCAAGAGCGTCGCTTTGGCGAGGGTGGCGGCGGAGGAGGACGAGGGCGGGGAGGGCCAGGCAGAGGCGGTGGTGGCGGCGGAGGGCGTCGGGGCGGAGGCGGCTGGCGGTAAGCCGCGCTTGTCCAACTGAATAGGGCCAGGCTCGCCTCAGGAGTTCCCGCCACAGTCCCTTCTCGGATTGCGGCGGAAGGGGGAGCCTGGAGCAATGTGAGCCGTCCCTCGGATGGTCGAGGGACGGCTCGTTGTATGGCACTGCTTGTTGGCGCGCAGCAGGGGCAAGAGTTGGCGGAGGCGAAATCGAGGGTGACCTGCGCGCAGGGAGGATGCCGACGTGCCTTGCAAGAAGCTGAGCCCCTTTCACAGATCTGCCCGTCACGCGTGCCGCCTCGAACTGCTGCTTGAGTTCCGCGAACCGGTGGCGGCGAGCCGAGCTAGGGAAGCAGCGCGGCGGCTGCTGGAATCGCTGCGGATCACTGCCACGGCCCAGCGTGCGTGCGGGCGAGCGGCGGGGCTTGTGGATTGGTGCATCGGCCATGCACTATGACCTGGTGCTGCTAAACCCGAATACAGCCCAGCCGGCGGTTGCGCCCTTGGGGCTGGAGTATGTGGCGGAGGCGGTGCGGCTGGCAGGCGGCACGGTGGGTCTGCTGGACTTGTGCTTTGCGGAGGACACCGCTGCGGCCGCGAGCGCCTACCTCGCTGAGCATACTGCTCAGCTAGTCGGCATATCCGTGCGCAACAGTGATAACTGCTACCTGCTCAGCCAGCATTCGTACGTGCCGGCGCTTAGTGGGCTAGTGTCTACGCTGCGGGGCGTGAGCGACGCGCCGATTGTGCTGGGTGGGGCAGGCTACTCGGTGATGCCGCGCGGGATTCTGCGCCGGACCGGCGCAGATTACGGCATTGTGGGCGATGGGGAAGGGCCTCTGGTGCAGCTTATGCAGGCTTTGCGGGGAGAGCTTCCGCTGTCTGGTATCGCCGGCTTGGTGCGCTGGGTCAACGGTGATATCGCGACTGAGCCGCCGGCCTGGCAGCCGCTGGACTGTGGGCTGCGCCTGCGCCGGCAATGGGTGGACTACGAACGGTATTTCCGGCAGGGCGGGCAGGGGAACCTGGAGACCAAGCGCGGGTGCCAGGGGCAATGCGTCTACTGCGCCGACATCCACAGCAAAGGGCGCCAGTACCGCCTGCGGCCGCCGGCCGCGGTTGTGGATGAGCTGGAGACGCTGCTGAGCATGGGGATTGACTGGCTGCACCTGTGCGATAGCGAGTTCAACCTGCCCCCGCATCACGCGGAAGCAGTCTGCGAGGAGATCATCAGCCGCGGCCTGGGAGGCCGAGTGCATTGGTACGCCTACCTGGCTCCCCAGCCTTTCTCCGAGCGCCTGGCGAGGCTGCTGAAAGAGGCCGGCTGCGTCGGGGTTGACTTCGGGCTGGACAGCGGCGACGAGCGGATGCTGGGGAACCTGGGGCGAGACTTCACTCCCGCCCAAGCCCTGGAGACGGCCCGCATCTGCCGCCAGGTGGGCATGACGTTCATGCTTGATCTGCTCATCGGCGGGCCGGGGGAGACGAAGAAGTCGGCGGCCACGACCATCCGCTTCGCCCAGGAGTGTGAGCCGTCGTGTGTGGGGGTGGCGCTGGGGGTGAGGGTGTATCCGGGCACCAAGTTGGCGCAGGTGGCGGCGCACGAGGGGCTGGGGGCCGGCAACCCGAACCTGCGCGGCGCGACGGAGGGCAATCCCGACTTCGTTGCCCCGGTCTTCTACCTGTCGGCGGCGTTGGGCTCGGTGGAGGAAGCCACCGCGCACATGACCGAGTTGGTGGGCAGTGACCAGCGCTTCTTCTTCGGCGGGAGCCAGGACGGAGACAGGGACTACGACTACGACGACAATGCACTGCTAGTTCAGGCCATCGCGGCCGGCGCCCGTGGGGCCTACTGGGATATACTGCGACGGTTGCGCATGGGTGAGTAGCTTTTGGTGCGGTGCCTTGGAGGCCGGCGAATCCGTCCCGGAAGGGGAGGTACGGCGGCGAAGGGAAGAAAGCGCGACGTGCAACTGGTGCTTGCCGACCGTGGGGAGGGCCCCAGCAGCCCGGAGCAGGAGTGCACACTCAGCAACGAAGGAGCGCGGCACAGAATGGCGATCAAAGAGATAACGACTGACGAGTTGGATCCCCAGCAGTTCATGGCGGAGAAGGTGGAGCAAGTCTCGCGCACGGTGGGAGGGGGCCTGGCCATCAATGCGCTGTCCGGCGGCGTGGACTCGTCAACCGTGACCATGCTGGGCCACAAGGCCTTGGGTGAGCGGCTGAAGACCTACTTCATCGAGAACGGCCTGATGAGACAGGAGGAGCCGCAGCGGGTCGTGTCGCTGTTTGCAGGCCTGGGGGTGAAGGTGGAGCTGGTGGATGCGCGCGACAGGTTCTTCGCCGCGCTGAAGGGCGTAAACGATCCGGAGGAAAAGCGGGAGGCAATCACGCAGACGTTCTACAAGGACGTGTTCGCCCGCCTGGTCAGGGAAAGCGGCGCGAAGTACCTGCTGCAAGGCACCATCCTGACCGACGTTGACGAGACGGTGGCGGGGATCAAGCGACAGCATAACGTGCTGGAGCAGTTGGGCATAGACCCCCAGGAGGCGTTTGGCTACCAGATCATTGAGCCGCTCATCGAGCTGCGCAAGGATGGCGTCAGGAAGGTGGCGGCGGCGCTGGGCCTGCCGGCCTCCGTGTACAACAGAATGCCGTTCCCCGGCCCGGCGCTGGCGGCACGGGTGATCGGGGAGGTCACCCCTGAACGGGTAGCGCTGGTGCGCCAGGCGACGGCCATCACGGAAGAGGAACTGGCCCACACGGGAGCCTTTCAGTACATGGCCATCCTGCACGAGGACCGCGTGACGGGCATGCGGGAGGGCCAGAGGCAGTTCGGTCTGCAAATCGAGATCAGATGCTGGGAGAGCGTGGACGCGCGCACGGCTATGCCCACGAGATTGCCCTGGGAGACCCTCGAACGGCTGACGGGCAGAATCCTGGCGGAGCTGCCCGGTGTGGTCAGCGTCACGTATCACATCGCTCCCAAGCCCCCCTCGACGATGGAGGTCGTGTAGCTCAGCTTCATGCTCGTCGTGAGGGCGGGCTCTTTGAAGGAGGCCATGATGAGCTGCGAAAAGCTGCGTGCCACCATGCGCAACGGCCACTTCCCCCGGGTTCTGCCGATGCGCGAGCGTGCCGGCGTGCTTCGGCGCGTGCTGGAGAAGCGCCTGGCGACCATACTGCCCGCGGCGATGCGGGAAACCGGGTTCGACATGTGGCTGATCGTGTGCCAGGAGGACAATCACGATCCCGTTTTCAACACTCTGATGCCGATGGACACCTGGTGCCCCATCCTGCAAATGCTCATCTTCCACGACCGGGGCCCAGAGGCCGGCGTGGAGCGTATCAACCTCTCCATGACCGACACGGGAGGCCTTCACGAGCAGCCCTGGAAGGGGCAGCGGCACGAAGAGCAGTGGGCCCTGCTGAAGGAGATCATCGAGCAGCGGGACCCGAAGCGGATTGGCATCAACATTGGCGCGGTGCAGTGGGCGGCGGGCGGCCTGACGCACAACCTCTATGAGCAGCTTGTCGAGGGGCTGGCGCCCCAATACGTGGACCGGCTGGCGTCAGCCGAGCCGCTGGCGACTCGGTGGTTGGCCACCCTCACCGACGAGGAGATTGAGCTGTACGAGCACGTGGTGAACACTGCGCACCACCTGCTGGCGGAGTGCTACAGCCGCAAAGCCATCGTCCCGGGGGTGACCACCACGGAGGACCTGGAGTGGTACTACTGGCAGCGCTGCGCCGACCTGGGGCTGGAGGTTGCCTTCAAGCCTTTCTTCGTTCTGGTCCGCAGCGAAGCGAGGAAGAGCAAGCTCGGCCAGGACGACCGGGTGATCCGCGCCGGCGATTTCGTCCGCTCCGACGTGGGCCTTCGCTACCTGCGGCTGCACAGCGATCACCAGCAGTGGGCGTATGTGCTCCGGGAGGGCGAGAACGAGCCGCCCGAAGGCGTGCGGAAGCTGATGGCTGAGGCCAACCGGCTGCAAGACATCTTCATGGCCGAGTTCAAGCAAGGGCTCACTGGCAACGAGCTGCTGGCGAGTATCCTCAAGCGCGCACGCAGCGAGGGCCTTCCCGATCCGAGGGTCTACTCCCACTCGCTCGGCCTCTTCCTGCACGAGCCCGGCCCGCTGATCGGGCTGCCCTGGGAGCAGGAGCGGTGCGCGGGCCGAGGAGAGGTCCGGCTGGAGTACAACGAGAGCTTCACGATGGAGCTTTCTGTGCGGGGCAAAGTGCCCGAGTGGGAGGGCCAGGAGGTAGGCATGGGCCTGGAGGAGGATGTGGTGTTCACCCGAGAGGGCTGCCGGCTCCTCGACGGCCGACAGACGGAGTCCTACCTGGTCTAGGAGAATGCGGCGCGGGGCTTCACGCAAGCGGGAAACGGCAGGTCGGTCTGGCCAGGGCTACAATGCACGCGCAGAGCGGCGAGGAAGAGCAGAACCTGACCAGCCCGCAAGGCGCTGCCCTGGTGCGGGAGGCCGGGGCTGCCGAAAGGAAGGGCCTGGAGGTACTGCGGAAGTTGGTTGAGCGCATCTGAGGGCCGTCTGCGTGGCCAGACAGCGTAGCTGGTCAAGACTGCGGGGCACGTTGGTTTGGGGCGATGCGCAGCATTGCGGCCCAAGCGTAGAAACGACGGCCCACCAGGTTAGTATACCAGAGGAGCGCGGTGTGATGAGACTGGGGCATGGGGCTACCCTCATCTCTTCAGTGCTGGCGGCCTGTGTGGCCTCCGGTTTGGCCGTGCCCGATCCGCACCACCCCGTCATGACCTGGGTGAAGCGGCATCCTCGGGAGGTCACTGAGGGCAAACCGTCGCCGCGCATGGGTTACGAGACCTCGTATGGTTATGACCTGTTGCGCGGGCTGCTGATTCGCTATGGCGGCCACAACCAGGGCGGCGGCGGGGAACAGAACTCGGAGGTCTGGACCTACGACCTGGACGCGGATGTCTGGACGCTGAAGGAGCCCAACGACGCGCCGCCCGGGGTCTGCTGCGGGCAGCAAAATGTCTTCGAGGAGGCAGCGCGCCAGTTCATCCGCTTCCCAGCTTTCAGCGGCAGCCACGGCTGGCAGTCGCGGCGCGAGATCTACCTGAAGGACAGCTCGATCTGGACCTACGACCTGGACAGCAACACCTGGCGGAACATGCGGCCGCTGCCGGAGCCGCCGCTGCGGCCGCTGCGGGGCGCGGCCTACGATCCTCACCACCAGGTGGTCGTGGTGCACGGTGGCGAGGGTGCGTCACACGGGACCGTCGTGTACGACCTGTACGCGAACACCTGGCATTGGATGAAGCCCGAGCCTGCCCCGCCGGAGAGCATCTCCCAGCCGGGCATGGCCTACGACCCAGTCAACCGCGTTTTCGTGCTGTTCGGCTCCCAGTTCGCCTCGGACCCGCGGACATGGGTCCACGATCTGCGGAAGAATGAGTGGCGGGTGTTGGAGGTGGCCGAGCACCCGCCCGCGGACAAGAGCTGCCCGGTTCTGGCGGCAGACAGTCGCAACGGCATTGTGCTGGCGCTGGTGAACGGCCCGGATGGCCCGGAGACCTGGGCGCTGGAGGTGGCCAAGCCCGCCTGGCGCCGGTTGAGGCCGGAGCGTGAGCCTGACCGGGCGGGCGGCCGCGCGCGTGTACTGCTGTACCTCCCGGACCGCAACCTGTTCGTGCTGGAGAACCGCACGGAGAACGAACAGCAGATCTGGACGTTCCGCTATGCGGAGGCCCCAGCGCCGGCGGAGGGGCCACGGGAACTCCAGGTGAAGACCGACGCGCAGGGCGCCACGCTCAACTGGCGGCCGCCGCCTGGGTCGGCAAACGTGCGCTGCAACGTCTACCGGGGGCAAGGCCGAACCCCATGGGAAACACAGCTCGTGCGGATCGCCGAGGGCCTGGCGAACACCACCTACCGGGATGCCGGCCTGGCGAAGGGGTCCCTCTGCTACTACCAGGTGCGGGCAGTTGACGCCCAGGGCAAGGAGGGCACGGCGTCGCTGCTGGCCCGCACGCAGCCGCCGGTGGTCACCGACCTGTGCGTCTCCGTGCTGGACCCCAAGCGTGTGGAGCTGGAGTGGGCAGAGCCGGCCGGGGACGACGTCGTCGGCTACTACGTGGAGCGCGCAGACGCGAACGTCTACTCCACGGACCAGGTGCTGCGCATCAAGGAGCGCCTCAAGCAAACGTCTGATGTGGCGGCTGGATACATCCACCGCCTCGGCGCGTTCCGGCGTCTCACCGCGCAGCCGCTGACGGCCACCCGCTTCGTGGACGGGGACGTGGACTTCGCCTCGGGGCAGAGGCAACCAGCCGAGCCCGCCTCGGGCGCGAGCCCTCTGCCTCCAGAAAGCCTCGATGCTCAGGGCAAACCCTACCGCTGGGCGGTGTACGCGTACCGCATCATCGCCGTGAATCGCCTGGGCGTGGCGAGCGGCCCTTCGCCGTGCGCGTTCAGCTACCCGTCGGCGGTGCAGCACGTCTTCGCCAGGGAACTGGGTGAGGAGAAGGCCGAACTGAAGTGGAGGGCGAACCGAGAGAAGGGTATCAGGGGCTATCTGGTCTACCGGCAGGACGGGCGCTGGGACACTGACCCCATTGTGCGCCTGACCCCAGAGCCAATCGCCGCCACGGAGTTCACGGACGAGACGGCGGGGCAGGACACGCGGCGCTACGAGATTGTGGCCGTGGATGTGCTGGGACAGGAAGGCGAGCCCTCGCAGCCGGTCTGGTCGCGCCGCGAGTGGCGCCGGTTCTACCTCCCCTACGTGCAGGAATGGCACCAGTGAGGGGGCAGGCTAGCGACAGTGCCACAGCTCGCAGCATTCGGAAGGGGTGGCGCTAAGATGGAAGCAGCCGTATTCGAGGCGCCAGGCAAGATCGCCGTCAGAGACGTGCCCAGGCCCGAGGTCGGCCCGGGCGAGGTGCTGATCGAGGTCGCGGCCTGCGGGATATGCGGAACTGACCTACGCATACAGAATGGGGAGTTCAGCGCAGTCTACCCGGTCATTGCCGGGCATGAGTTGAGCGGGAAGATCGTGCAGGTCGGCAGCGAGGTCTCTCACCTGAGGCCTGGGGACGCGGTTGCCGTGAACCCGAACGCTTCCTGCCGACGCTGCGACTTCTGCTACCGGGGGCAGTTTCATCTGTGCGAGAGCATGTCCGCCTGCGGCGTGACCTACGACGGCGGGTTCGCCGAGTACTGCAAGGTGGCGGCGGAACTGGCGCTGCCGGTGAGCGAGGCTCTGCCGCTGGAGCAGTGGGCGATGATGGAGCCGGTCTCCTGCTGCCTGCATGGCATTGACGTGGCGGCGATCCAGCCGGGGGCGCGAGTCGTCATCCTGGGCGGCGGAAGCATCGGCCTGATCCTGTTGCAGCTTGCGGGCAACGCCGGCGCGGCGCAGGTGATGGTGAGCGAGCCAAAGGCAAGCAAGCGGGCTCTGGCTGAGCAGCTCGGCGCCGATGCCACGCTGGACCCGCAAGCTCTGGGCGGCAACCTGGCAGACACGGTGCGGGAGATGACGCAGGGCGGCGCGGATGTCGTGATTGAGGCGGCCGGCCTGCCCGCGACCGCAAAGCAGGCTATGGAGCTGGTGCGCAAGGGAGGGACCGTGCTCTTCTTTGGCGTCTGTCCGCCGAACTTCGAGCTGGCGGTCAAGCCCTACGAAGTGTACCACGCCGAGATAACCATCAAGGGCTCGTTCACGAATCCTCTAACCGATAGCCGTGCGATCAGGCTGCTGGGCTCGGGCCGAGTAAAGGTCGAGCCGCTGATCACGCACCGCTTTCCGTTGAATGAGATCGAAAAGGGGCTGGACGCGGTGCGCCGAGGCGAGACGGTGAAGGCTTTGGTGTTGCCCTAGCCAGGCCGCCCCGTCGGCGAGGCACAAAAGGGGGGTCAGCATGAACACGAACGCGCCCACGTCGGGGCAAGTCGGGCGCGAGGTGCGTCTGCGCGCCGTCCGTGCCGCGCAAGCGTGCCAGTCTGTTCTGTTGGCTGCGGCGTTGCTGATGGGATGCGGCGGACGGCTGACGGCTGCGCCACCGGAGCAGTTCCGCGTGTGGGGAACCGCTGGGCCCGATCTCCCCCCGGTCCCGGAAGGCTGGACGGAGGTCCGGGAGGCGCCGGAAGCCCTGCCCCCGCTGACGCCGACGGCGGACGAGGAGCGCCGGGGATACGTGCTATTCGCGCGGGATCCCATGGTGTTGGTGGCCCCCGATTCGGTCCCCGCTCGCGCGGAGCGCGTGAGCGAACTCAAGACGTGGGCCACGCCGGGCGAGTACGAGCCGCTCACGTTCGCCATCCATGCGCTAGAGGACCTGAGCGGCGTCAAGGTGCAGGTGGGCGAACTGCGCTCTGACCAAGGCGGCGCCATCCCCGGCGAGCAGGGGGAGGTGCGGGTGGTGCGCTGCGTGCGGGTCCTGGTGGACCCGGGGGCGAAGACCTACCGGCTGGAACCGTTCCTGCTGGAGAAGCGTGAGACGTTCGCGGTGCCGAAGGGGAGGTCGGCGCAGGTGTGGCTGACGCTGAAGGTCCCCGAGGGCACGCCAGCCGGCGACTACAGCGGGACCATCTCGGTGCAACCGGCGGGCCGCGAGGCGACGCAGTTGAAGCTGCTGCTGCGCATACTGCCTTTTGCGCTGCCCCCGGCCCCCATCGAAATGGCCATGTTCTATGCGCGGCCGGCTGCCTCTGACGACCTGCTCACGAAGGAGCTACTTGATCAGCGCGAGCACGGCATGAATACCATCGAGCCGAGCCTGAGCGTCGAGATCCAGTCGCGTGACCAGAGCTTCGGCGACGACGACGTGGCCGCCAGCAAAGCCCATTGCCAGCGCCTCATGGCGGCTGCCAGGAAGGCGTTCGGTGGCTGGCGGTTCCCCGTCAGCTTCGAAGTCGGTCACCAGATCGCCTACTACTGGGACCCGGCCCGCGCCTGGTTCGCCTTCTGGCCGCACAGTCAGAAGATAGACGACGACTTCGTCAAGGCGCTCACGCTAGTGAGGGACCTGGCGCAGGCCGAGGGTTGGCCCCCGTTGCGCGCCTACGCGTTGGACGAGGCGGGCGCGCACAACCTGCTAGACGAGGCGGTCTACTACTACGGCCTGATCAAGAAGCGCATGCCGGGCATGGCCACCTACACCCCCATCGGCGGCGGCCTAGCGCTGGGATACGACGAGATCGGGCAGTTGTCGTCGGTGATGGACTTCTTCAGCACCAACCGCTTCACGCCCGAGATTGCACAGGGGCTGCTGGCGCGAGGCAAGCCCTACGGAATCTACAACGGGGCGGGCGCCACACCAGCCGGCGTGCGCTTCTTCTTCGGCATCTACGGCTGGAAGACGGCAGCGCAGCAGATCGCGCAGTGGACGTATAGCTTCGGCGAGGCCGCATTCGAGGGCAACGGCTTGCGGCAGCCCGACGAGGGCTACGTCTACCACGCACCTGACGGCCCGCTGCCCAGCCTGATGTGGGAAGCCGTGCGCCAGGGGGTTGACGACTACCGATACACGGAGCTGCTGTGGGAGATGATTGCCGGGGCGAGGAAGTCAGGCAAGCCGGCGGCGCAAGCGGCGGCCGTGGAGGCCGAGAAAGCTCTGCGCGCCATACTGGCGAAAGTGCCCTGGACGTACCAGGCACTGGAGTACGGTGACCGCACGCCGCCGCCGCATCCGTCTACCATGCGCAAGTGGCGCCTGGAGGTGGCGCGGCAGATTCTGGCGTTGCAGCCGCACGTGCCCGATATAGGCAAGGCACAAAGTCCCTCGGCGGCGGCTGTGGCCCGTTCGCCGTTCGACTTCACCTGGGCGACGCTGGAGCCGGAGCAGGTGACGTTCGGCGCGGAGTTGCTGCCGCCCTCGGACTTCGAGACTGTCCTCAAGCCCTGGCGGGTGGAGGCGTGGAATGGGAAGGGAAGCGGCGAACTGGACGCCAACGAGCACCACAGCGGCCGGGAATCGGCGCGCATCGAGGTCCCGGCTGACAGCGGAAGCCAAGCCGTCACCGTTCTGGTCTGGCCCACGTGGGGCGAGGGCAAGCTGAGCATGGCGCTGGGCGGCGGCCGCACCTACGAGCTGTCCGCCTGGGTGAAGTGCACAGGCCGCAGCACGCTGCCGAGCTTGCGCATCAGCGTGCCCGCTGACGCGGCGAAAGCGACGCGCACAGGCAAGGACCAGCCGAGCCCGGAGGGCTGGCAGCGCATCTGGGTGCGCACGGAGCTGAGCTTCCGCGCCGAGCCGACCTATCTGGCCGTCTGGGTTCAGGGGCCTGGCACGGTCTGGGTGGACGACCTGAGCTTGCGCGAGGTCATCCCGCCGCCGCTGAACGTGCGGCTGGACCAGGACGAATACGATAGCGCTGACAGAGTCGGCGTGGCCGTGGTCACGGTCGCGAAACTGGCCAAGCCGGCGCAAGTGCGCTTCAGTTTGTCGCCAGTGGGAGGCAAAGCGCTGGGCCAGTTGACTGCGCCGTTCCAATCGCAGGCCAGCGTGGCCTCGGCGCCGCTGCCGGCCGGAGGTGTGTTGACGCTGCTGGCGCCTACCAGCTTGAGCTCGTGCCGGTTCGTCTTCGAGCCCTCCGCCTTGGCGCCCGGCAGCTACGAAGCAAAAGCGGAACTGTTCGACCAACAAGGCACAGCGTCGGCAACTGAGAGGGCCTCGTTTCGGCGCACCGCAGACTAAGCATGGGAGGGAGATCAATGCTGGGCAGTATGCTGGCACTCGTGACGGCCGTCCCGTCGGTGACGCAGGCGACCAAGCCCATAGCGCTGCATCCGGTCAACCCGCACTACTTCCTTTTTCGGGGCAAGCCGACGGTCCTCATTACCTCGGGCGAGCATTACGGCGCCGTGCTGAACCTGGACTTCGACTATGTCAGCTATCTGGATGCGCTTCAGGCCAAGGGGTTCAACCTCACGCGCACGTTCACCGGGGTCTATATGGAGGACCCCACTTCCTTCAACATCCGCGACAACACGTTGTCGCCGGCCCCGAATCGGCTGATTTGCCCCTGGGCGCGAAGCGCCACTCCGGGCTACGCCAACGAGGGCAACAAGTTCGACCTGAGCAAGTGGGACCCGGCCTACTTCCGCCGCCTGAAGGACTTCTGCCGGCAGGCGGGCAAGCGCGGGGTCGTCGTGGAGCTGGTGCTGTTCTGTCCCTACTACGACGAGAAGCAGTGGGACCTGAGCCCCTTGCAGGCGCGCAACAACGTCAATGGAATCGGTGATGTACCCAGGACCGAGGTTCGCACCATGAAGCACAACGAGCTGGTCGCCGTGCAGGACGCTATGGTGAGGAAGATAGCCAGCGAACTGAGGGCCTTCGACAACCTGTACTACGAGGTCTGCAACGAGCCCTACTTCGGCGGGGTCACTATCGAGTGGCAGAATCACATCATCGCCACCATTCTGGACGCGGAGTCGGCTTTCCGCAGCAAGCACCTGATCGCTCAGAACATAGCGAACGGGTCCACCAGAATCGAGGACCCCAACCCGTCCGTCTCCATCTTCAACTACCATTACTCGAACCCGCCGGACAGCGTGGCCTTGAACTACGGGCTCAACAAGGTCATCGCCTTCGACGAGACCGGCTTCAAGGGCATTGCCGATAAGCCCTATCGCACGGACGGCTGGGAGTTCATCCTGGCAGGCGGCGGCGTCTACGACAACCTGGACTACTCGTTCACGGTGGGGCACGAGGGGGGCACGTTCGTGCTGCCGGAGTCGCAGCCGGGCGGCGGGGGCGCAACCTTGCACAGGCAGCTCGCCATCCTGAAGGAGTTCATCCACAGCTTCAACTTCATCAGGATGGCGCCGGATAACTCGGTCATCAAAGCAGGAGTGCCCGAGGGCGCCACGGCGCGAGCGCTGGTGCAGCCGGGCCAGGCATACGCCGTCTACATCAGGGAAGGCACGCAGGCCAACCTGGTGCTAGACGTCGCGGCCGGGCCCTACCGTGTGGAGTGGGTCAACCCGCGGACTGGGGCGATTGACAAGACGGACGAGGTGAACCACGCCGGCGGCGACCTCAGGCTGGCCTCGCCGCCGTATTCCGAGGATATCGCGCTGCGCCTCGTCAAGAGGGGCAGATAGACCGGTGCCGCTGTTGGTATCGGTGCAGGGAGGTCGGCTGGCATGAACTGTAGCGGTTGGCGTGCCCTGCTGCTCTGGGCAGCACTGCTCGCGCTGGCAGCTTCGGGGCCGGCGGCCTGGGCTCAGCGCACGCTTAACCGTGGGCTGCACGCCGTGCCGGCTCCGGCGCAGGTCAGCATTGATGGCGACCTGAGCGAATGGGACAGCTCCGGCGCTATCATCTGCTGCAAAGACGTGGCCACGATGCTGGACACCGAGAGCGTCCGGGTGTCGGCGATGTGGGATCGGGACGATCTGTACGTGGCCTTCGAGTTCCGCGATCCGACTCCTATGCAGAACAAGATTGACCCGGTGACCATGCCGGGCAACGGCTGGCGCTCCGATGCCGTGCAGCTCCGGTGCAACATGGCCGGCTTCGTGTCGCACATTGACGCCTGGTACTACACCCCGGGCAAGCGGCCGGCCATGACCATCCAGTACGGACGCTTCGGCGTCGAGGGTGGTGGGCAGCCTCAAGTGGACCGGCCCGAGTACCCCGAGCAGATGGGAGCACAGCAGGCCTTCCGCCCGGCCGCCGATGGCCGGGGGTATACGCAGGAGATGAAGCTGCCCTGGGCGGTCATCGCCCTGGACGCCAAGCTGCTGCCGGCCGGCGCCGACCTGCGGCTGGGGCTGGAGATGTTCTGGGGCGACGTGACGGCCGAGAGTTGGCCGCGCAGCCGCGTGACCGACAACCTGAGCGACACGGCGACCACTACCGACTTCTTCTGGACCGCGGTGGACAACTGGGGCCGGCTCATTCTGGAGGACCACAACAACCTCAAGCTGCCTCCGCCCGCCTGGCAGTTGGCCACGAAGGCCGAGCCGCCAGGACTGGTTCCCATCACGTTCAGCATCGCGCGCGACAGCTTCGTCACCATTGCCATCGAGGACCAAGCGGGCAATCGCGTCAACAGCCTGCTGGGAGGCCTCCGGTTTCCGAAAGGCACGCATACCGTTTACTGGTCCGGCCTCAACGACCGCAACGAGCTGCTGCCGGCCGGCCGCTACCTGTGGCGCGGCCTCTACCGCGACCAGCTTGACGTGCGCTGGAGGATGAGCTTCTACCAGCCGAACCAGCAGATTCCCTGGAACAACGCCGAGGGCACCGGCGGCTGGGGACCGGATCATGGCACGCTAAGGGCTGTGGCCGTCGGCGGCGGGCGGGTGTACCTGGCGGGGCTGGGCGCGGAAGCGGGCAACGGGCTGTTCGCAGTGGACGAGGCCGGGAAGAAGCTGTGGACTGCCAAGTACTGCGAGGCCGACCGCCTGGCCTATGCGGACGGCACGCTGTACGCCTACACCGGCGCCGGCGGCAGCCCCTGGCTGGGAATCGCGGCCCAGGGCGTGATGCAACTGGACGCCGCCAGCGGGCAGTGGCTGGATATCCCCGGTCCCGACGGCAAGCCCACGCGGCGGCTGTCGCTAGTTGGTGAGGGCGAGCAAGTCGCGGGCTTTGCCGCGGACTGGAACGCTCTCTATGTGTCCGTCAAGGGCAAGTCCCTCATCCGCAGCTTCCACCGCAAGACGTTCGCCCGGCAGCGGGAGTATGCAGTGCCCGGCGCGGGTGAGCTTTTCGCGCCAGGTGATGGCAGCCTGCTGGTCGCCTCGACCCAGGGCCTGGTGGAGTTGAAGCTGGATACCGCTCAGGTGAATGCGCTGGTCACGGGCGACTTCGGCGCCGCGCGAGCCATCACCGCCGACGCCAAGGGCCGCATCTACGTGGCGGTCGGCGCACCGCACCACCAGGCGCACGTCTACGAGCGCAACGGCTCGCGGGCGCGGGAGGTGGCAGTGCTGGGCAAGGACGGCGGCCGCACGCAAAACGGCTGGTACGATCCGCGCGAAGGGTTTTACGGCCCCTGCGGCCTCGCAGCGGATTCGCGCGACCAGTTGTGGGTGGTGGAGGATAGCTACAAACCCAAGCGCGTCAGCGTGTGGCAGAACGGCCGCTGGCAGCGCGACTTCATCGGCGACACCGGCTACGGCGGCGGCGGGGTCATCAACCCGCTGGACCCGACCATGGCCTTCTACAATGGGATGCAGTTCCGGGTTGACCTGGACAAGGGCACCTGGCAGCTCAAGCAGATAGGCATGGCGCTGCCCGACAAGGCACAGGACTACGGCCTCGAGGCAAACGAGAGCGAGTACATGATGGCTTACAAGGGCAGGGCCTATGTGCTCAACTGTCGCTCGCCGCGGCAGATATTCCGCGAGCGCAAGGACGGGCGCTGGGCGCTGTGTATGCACCTTGATCCGCAGCAGAAGCTGGCCTGGGTTGACCGCAACGATGACTGCAAGATACAGGACGATGAGGTGGCGCGCGGCCAAGCCAATGAGGACTGGGGCGGCACGGACTACTGGGGCATGCGCCCGTCGCAGAACCTGGACCTGTACTTCACGCGCGGAGTTGACAGGGCCGGCTTGCGGCTGCGGCTCCAGGGCGTTACTCCTGGCGGCACGCCGCTTTACGACTTCACCAAGTTTGAGCAGATGGCCGGGGAGTGCATGAACGGCATCGGGCTGCGCGACGGCAGCTATAACTCCGGCTGCGCGGGCGAGCGCGGCGAGTACTTCAGCGAGATGCGCCGCATCTACCCGGCGGGCACCGCGCAGCGCACGTTCTGGTTCCGTGGGGAGAACACCGGCCGCTGGACCTATCGCCTGCCCGCGCCCGGCCTGGTGCTGTACCCCTTCCAGGCCCACGGCATCGCCGACGTGCCCGACTTCGGCGGCGAGGTGGTCTGCTGGGTGTCCGACTTCGGCCAGCGCTACCTGTTCACCGACGACATGCTCTACGTGGACCAACTGTTCCGGGACGCGCGCAGCAGCTATGAGAACTGGCCGGACAACCCCAAGCCGGGTTTCCTGGCCAACAACATGGCCCTGGGGCAGGAGTCGTTCCACGGGTATTTCAGCCGCCTGAAGGACGGGCGCTACATCCTGACCAGCGGCTTCACCGATTGCCGCGTGTTCGAGGTAACGGGTCTGGACTCCCTGCGGCGGATGAGCGGGGAGACCGAGCTGAAGCCCGAGCACCTGGCGCGGGCGCGCGAGATTCGAGAGTTTCGTCTGACCGGCGGCCAGGGGCCCGGCACCGTCATCGTGCAGCGTATGCGGCAGCCCGTCGCTGTGGACGGAGTGCTCAACGAGTGGACGCGGGAGAACGCGGTGCAGATCAAGGTGGATGAGCAGCGCAGCGCGCAGGTGCTCACTGCCTACGACCAGGCCAGCCTGTATGTGGCCTGGGACGTGCAGGACGCCAGCCCCATGCGCAATGGCGCGCAGCGGTGGGAGCTGGCTTTCAAGGGCGGGGATGCGGTGGACCTGATGCTCCGCCCGCCCGGCGAGAAGCTGGATGATCCTGCGGCGCGCGCTGGGGATTTGCGTCTGCTGATCGCCATGCTTCAGGGCCAAGCGCGCGCCGTGCTGTACCGGCCCATCTCCGCGGCGAAGCAGCCGTATACCTTCGACGCCTTCGAGGGCGCGGGGCGGCCCAATGCGCTGGCCATGGACGAGGTGCGTCTGGCTGACGAGGTGAGGGCGGCCATCAAGCCGGGCCAGCAGGGCTACGTGGTCGAGGCCACCATTCCCTGGAAGCTGCTGGGCGCCGAGCCGAGGGCCGGGGCCGAAGGGCGCATGGACTTCGGCGTGCTGTTCAGCGATCCCCAGGGCATGCGTACCGACGTTCGCGCGTATTGGCAGAATCGCGACACGAACATCGTCACGGATATTCCCTCTGAGGCCCGCTTGCAGCCCGGCGACTGGGGGATCAGCCGCCTGGGGGAGTAGCAGCGCGCGTCAGCCGTTTGTGGGAGCCGCGTCCTCGTTTACCCTGAGTTCACCGAAGGGCGGCGATTGCACTCCTTGCGCTCTCGCAGCAGCTCCAAGAACGCCTCCACGCGATTGCGAAGCTGCTCCTCGGAGCCGCCGACCAAGTCTGTCTCCAGCCGCAGGATGGGAACGCCGTCTTCCCCTCTTCCTCTGGGAGAGGGGCTAGGGGTGAGGGCTGCGCGCGTGGCTGCCAGCTCCGCATCGTACAGGAAGCAGCTCTTGAGCACGTGGTAGACCACGCCGTCCACGCGGTAGTCCGCCACCATTGCTGCCAGTCGTCGCTGCCGGTCCGGGTTGGGTGTGAAGCAGGGGCAGGTGCACGGCAAGTAGTAGCGATCCGCCAGGGCCCAGAGGGCGTCGGGCACTGTCGGCTCGTCCACCTTCACTGCATCCAGAAGCTGTCGCGACCCGGCGCAGGATTCGTCGGCCACAATCCGCCCGCCGCTGCTCTCGATCAGCAGCGGCAGCTTGTAGTCGGGCCACACCGTGGGCGAGCCGGCGAGGAGAAGGCGAGGAGGCAAGGCGTTGCAGCCCTCACCCCCAGCCCCTCTCCCAGAGGGAGAGGGGAGAAGCGGCAGCGTACCGTCCGCCCGCCGGGGATCGCCGCGAGACGCGGCTCCTACAAGAGGGGCGGCGGAGGCGATCCACTGCTCAATGGGCAGGTAGAAGAGCGCGTTGTGGACCAGCAGCAAGTCGCTGCCCCAGAGCGGGGGCTCGTCGGCCTTCATGCTCTCAACCAAGCGCCGGGACAGCGCCGTGGCCTGCCGGTAGACGCGGATCGAGGCCAGCAGCTCCCGGCGGCCAAGGGGCGCTCCGGTGATGCCCTGCACCTCGTGGTAGAAGCGCTCGACCTCCCTGCGCCAGGCGCCGCGCGCGGCCTCGTGGTCCTTGGCGTGCGTTACGTCGAGCACCACGGTGGGCACGTGCTCGCGCAGTCGCGGGCCGAACTTGGCCTTCCAGTCGCAGGTGGCGGGCACGACCACCAGGTCCAGGCTGTGCAGCACCTCTTGTTCCCCGGATAGCAGCGTGCCGGCGGCGCTCTTCAGTACGGGGCACAGGTCCCGCGGGAGGTCGGCGGGCACGCGTTGGGCTGCCGCAGGGCTGCCGCCGCAGAGCCGGACGGCGGCCGCCCCGGCGGCGTGGATGATCTCGTTGGGCACGAGCCCGCAGAACGTGCCGATGACCTTGCGCCCGGCCGCCTTGGCCTGACGGATCGCCGTCTCGGGCTGTGGCTGGCTCAGCATGTCCTCAAAGGGCCGCAGCGCCTCCAGCCGTCCAGGCAGACAACGGAGGCGGCCGAGCATCTCGGCCGCCTCCGGGCTTGCGGCGTCACTGCGGGCTGCTGTTGGTGCTGGCAAATCGCTCACGTGCTTCTCGGGCGTGACCACGCCCGGGTCAGAAGGCTCCTCACCCGTAAGGCAGGTTGAACAGACCAGGAGCGCTCAGCCCTGGGCCGCAGGCTGCGGCGCTACCAGGCGCAGCGGCCTCGACGGACTTGACGACATCCTGCATGAGGGCCTTGAGGCCGGCAGGCTTGCGCGTCTGGGCGCTCAGCAGCAGGTACTCGCCCTTCTGCCACAGGATGGTCTGCTTGCCGCGCTTGTCGGTGATGTTGCGCCAGGCGCCGTCTGCGGTCACCGTGGCGCCGCTAGCGGTCATGCTCTTCAGAGCCTGATCCAGCGCCTTGCGCGCGGTGTCGGCCTGCTCGTAGTGCAGCAGGACGATCGTGTAGGGCTCTTCGCCCTCGTACTGGGCGTACGCTGCTTCCACCGTGGACGGCTTCTTCAGGTCGTCGCCCAGCAGCAGGACGTTCTCCGTGCCCAGATACAGCACGCGATCCAGCGGCTGCCGGTAGTGGAAGTACAGGACCGATTCCTCGATGCGCTTCTCGGCAGGGAGGAAGCTGACCAACAGAGGCCGGTTGGACTCGCCCTCGAGTTGCGCGGCGGCTGTCTGCGCAATGCTCTCGAACTCGGCCTTGGTCAGCGGGTCGCCCTCGAAGCTGGTGAACTCGACCACGAAGGCCCCGCGCCAGAGGTAGCTCTTGCCGTGGGCGTTGAAGCTGGCCTCGTCGGCGATCTTGAGGATCTCGTCCTGCCGGCTGCGCATGACGGTATACAGCCCATATGCCTCCCACGGCGTCTCGAACCGGTATACGTACAGCTCGAGCTTCCGGTCGCCCTTTGCCAGGCGCCGGCTCTGGGCGTCAACGAACTTGAAGCCCAGGTGGTAGTCGGCCCAGCCATCTATGGCGTCGTAGAGCTTCTCACCCACCCAGGTCTGCGGGTCGCCCTGGGCCTCCCAGCCGTCCAGGATGATCTTGGTGATCGAGATGGCCTGCTGTTGGGCTACTGCCACGCCTGTCAGCAGTACCAGCGCCGTCAGCATGACTACTACTCGTCTCATCTCTTAGACACCCCCATGTCAGGCCCCGCCTCCGGGCCGCAGCGCCCTGCGGCGGGCAAGCCTTGTACGGGCGCCGCTAAGGCACGCTCGGCTGCAATCAGGGCCGCGCCGATGGCGGTGGCGACCTGCGGCCTGTCCGGCACGATCAGCGACGTGCCCAATTCCTGCGCCAGCGCTTGGGTGAGGCCACGGTTAAGCGCCGGCCCGCCGTCAAACAGCACTCGCTCCACCATGCCGACGCTGCGCACCAGTCCGGCCACGCGGCGGGCGATGGACTGATGCACGCCGGCGATGATGTCGGGCACGCGGCACCCCTGCGCCAGCAGCGAGACCACTTCGGACTCGGCGAACACCGTGCAGGTGCTGTTGATGGGCGCGGGCTCGGTGGCCTGCTGCGACAGCCAGCCGAGTTCGTCCACCTCCACCTCCAGGATGCGCGCCATGACCTCCAGGAAGCGGCCGGTTCCGGCGGCGCACTTGTCGTTCATGGCGAAGTCGGCCAGGTTGCCGCCCTCGTCCAGGGCGATGACCTTGCTGTCCTGGCCGCCGATATCTACTATCGTTCGCACGGGGGTATCGTTCCCCGCCAGCCACAGCGCGCCACGGGCATTGCAGGTGATCTCGCTCACGGCCTCCGCCGCCCGCAGCACCGCCGGCTGGCCGGCGTGCACGACCAACCGCCGGCCATAGCCCGTGCTGGCGGCGTGGGCGATCTGCTCGACCTGCCGCTCGGCCTGCTGTAGGCACTGGTCCAGCAGCTCGGCGGCCGTCTGCCGGCAGTTGGCGCCGGTGGGCGCCACGGCATGGGCCAGCAGCGCGCCATCCTCCAACAGGACGGCCTTCGTCGTCGTTGATCCGATGTCCAATCCGGCAACCAGCATGGAGCTGTGGGCTCTCGCTTTCAGGCCGGCTTCCGCACCGCAGTCATCTCCACGAACGTCTCCAGCCTGGTGCGCAGCGGCTCCACGTCCTCGCGGCCGTAGTCGGTCTCGATCTCGATCAGCGGCACGGCGCGCGCGACGGCCAGCCGCCGCATGGCGGCTACATCCATGGCCACCGGCGCGCAGCCCTTGAGCATGTGTACGATGATACCCGTCACGGCGAAATCGTGCAATAGCCGGCTTACAAGCGCGCGTCGGTCCCCCTCCTGCGCGGCGCAGGCGCAGGGCGAGGTGCACCGCCGGGCCAGCTCGCCCATCACCTCGCGCCCCTTGACCCCCGGCTTCTCGTAGAGCACGCCCATGCGCGAGCAGAAATCCTCGGCTACGATCTCGCCGCCGGCCTGCCGGATCAGCTCGGGCACTTTGAAGTTGGGCCACAGGACGGGCGACCCACTGAGCAGCAACCGCGCCCCGGCGCTGGTCTGCCTCTGACCCCCCTCTCCCTGTGGGAGAGGGGCTGGGGGTGAGGGTTGCCTCGCTTTCGCTGCTTCCACGGCCTCCCGCGCTGCCGCTGCCCACGTCCTGGGAGGCACCAGCCCCAGGGTCTGTGCCATTAGCATGGCCTGGCTGCCCTGGAGTGCGGGTGGATGCCCGCGGCGCAGTCGGTGGAGGGCCCGCAGTTCGTCCTCGGTCTCGGCTATCGCCTGCCGCGCCTGGGTCAGCGTGCGGCGCGTGGCGGTGGAGTCCGTGAGCTCGCCCAGCCGCGCCGTCAGGTCCGACAACTCCCGCGTGAAGGCCTGGACATCCCGCCGGTGCGGCACGTTGAGCTCCAGCACGGGCAGGCTGCCGTCCAGGGCAGTCGTGAGCTTCGCCTTCCAGTCACAGCTTGCCGGAGCGATGATCAGGTCAGGCCTGGCGTCCGGCTGCGCCCGTTGCAGCCACGACACGGTGGACTTGACGACGGGGCAGGCGTCGCGGCCCAGGGAGGCCTCGGCGACGGGGTCAAGGTGGTAGCTGCCGGCGCAGAGACGCACGGGCGTCGCGCCGCAGGCCAGGACGATCTCGGCCGGCACGAACGAGCAGAAGATGCCCACCACCGGCCGACCGTCGTGCCGGGCGTTGGCGGCCGGGCCGCGCTCCTCAGCAGCGCGCGCCCACTCCAGGAAGGGCCCGAGTGCGTCCAACCTGGGAGTGGGCGCCGTGACTTCCGCACTTCCTATTGATGTTTGCATATCTAATGGAAAGGAGGCATTCACAGGCGGAGCTTTGCCGTGCGAAAGAACGAATGCAGCAGACGCTGCTGACTGCGGGCGTGCCCGATGGAACAACCTACCATGGAGTCAAGCTCCTCCAGGTCCGAGGGGGCGACATTGGGCAGGTCGGAGTACTTGGCATGGTTCCACACTTGCTCCACCGGGTTGAGCTCGGGGGCATAGCTGGGCAGCCATTCGACGGCCATAGATTTGCGCTGGCGCTCCAGGAACTTGCCCACCAGGGCGGAGCGATGCACGCTCCAGCGATCCAGGATGAGAATGGTTGGGCGTCGCAGGTGGCGGTGCAGCAGACGCACAAAGGGCACCACGTGCTCAGCGCGGAGGTTATGCCCATGATTCTCCCAGTACAGACCGAGGCGGCGGCGCCGCGGCGACACGCTGAGGGCGCTGATGACCGACAGGCGGTCGTGGCGATCCCACTGCTCCTGAGTCGGAGTTCGTCCCCGCGGCGCCCAGGTGCGGCGCACCAGCGGCTGGAGCATGAAGCCGCTTTCATCGAGGAAAACGATGCTGCGGCCCTGCCGGCGCGCCTTTTTTTATATGCGGCCAGCGCTGGCGGCGCCAGCGCTCGATCTCCGCTTCGTCTCGCTCGCGGGCGCGAGGCTGCGGCTTCTGCGCACTCCAGCCGCAGGAGCGCAGAATCTTCCACACGTGGCAGGGATGGTAGTGGATGCCGAAGTGGTGCTCGATCACCTGCGCTACCCGCGACAGCGTCCACAATTGGCCCGCGTAGCCCTGCGCGCTCGCCCCTTTCAGCAGCAACTGCAATAGCTTGCGTTTCTGCTTCGGCGACAAGCGTGGGGGCCGTCCTGGATGAGGTTTCGCGGCCAACGCCCGCGTGCCGCCTTTTTGTGCCACCTCTTTCCAGCGTTTCACCGAGGACGGTGATGACCCCACCTGCCGCGCCACCTCGGACATTCCCAGTCCTTGCTGCAACAGGGCTACCGCTCGCCGGCGGCGAGCTTCCAACTCGGCTGCGCTGCCTTTCGGTCTCATGCAGGACATTATACCGGTTTTCCATTAAATAGGCAAAGGTCAATAATGTGCTCACCGGCTTCGGCTCACCAATGCCCTAGCGCAGCACCACCGGCGCCAGCGCCAGCGGGTTCGCGGACTGCGCCCCACCCCACGCAAGCTCCACAGGCGGCTGCGAGGGGTTGTCCACGTCGTGCGCGGCAATGCCCAGCGCCAGCCGCGCGCCGGGGCGCCAGTTGGCGCGCGGGAAGTTGCGCAGCGGGATGGCCGCCTCCATCACGTACCCTCGGCCTGCAACGCGGCTGGCCAGAATCTCCTCGATGCCGTGCCGGTTCATGCTGGCCAGGCCTATGTCGAACGTCGGGTAGACCAGCAGCAACTCTGGTTTGCGCACCAGGCCGGCCGCCGGCACCAGGCTTAGGCGGTAGTACCCCTCGGTCATGCGCGGCTCGCGGAAGCGATCGGTGCGCGCGTCCACGCACAGATCGAGGCGGTCGCCGAAGGTGAGGTTGTAGTCGTCCACGTAGACCTTGCTGTCGGGCACTTCCGCCGCCAGGTATAGGAACCGATCATCGTAGGCGACATAGGCCGTCCCCTCGCCTGCGGCGCCGCGCAGCGGCAGGGCCTGGGCCAGTTGGGGCCATTCGCCGAGCTGGCCGTCAATCTCGGGCGCCTTGCCCATGACGTTCGGAACCACCGCAGCGGGCCCGCCGGCGAAGCGCGGCAGCAGCTCGGCCGGCGCGGCGGCGGTTCCGCCGTGCTGGGCGAAAAGCTGCGCGAGATGGTCCGGGCGCACCACGACGTATTGACCGCCGAGCTGCTTGGCCGCTTCGGCGATCAGGCCCACCACGTCGTCGTCGGGGCCGAAGGCGGATTCGTCCAGCCCCACGAAGAAGAAGCTGCCCTTGGCCTTGGCAAGCTGCTGCGGCAGGGCCGCCAACGCTTCCTTGCCGCCCACGTCGAGGACGGTATGGAACACGGGCTTGCCGCCCACCGCATAGGCGGGCTTGTTCAGGTACTGCTGGGCGCCCTTGGTGCCATAGAGCATGCCCTTCAGGCGCGGCACGCCGTCCGCGAAGGCTTTCTGCGTGGCCTCGTCCAGCTCGTCGGCCCAGAGCAGGTCCAGGTCCAGGTAGCCCAGGTACTCGTCGGTGTACTGGAGGAACTGGGCCAGTACCGGCTGCCGGTCCTGGGCCGCCGCCCCGTAGACGGCGGGCACCAGGCTACCGATGCCGGAGGTGTCTGCCACCAGGCAGTCGTTGTTGCTGGCGGTGTTGTAGTAGTACTTCAGCAGGTTGGGGATGGCGTCGGCCGTAGCCAGCGGAATGGCCCAACCCACGGGCACGTTGCCGCGGGAGGCGAAGTCCCAGTGCCCGGGGCGCAGATGCATGATCTCGCCCACGGAGTTGCCGGCCGTGAGGCAGAAGCTCACGTATTTCTTGTTGGGGTCGTAGGCTGGCAGCGGCGGCCGCTTCTGCCGTACCGGCTCGCGCTCCGGCTTGCGCTCGCCCGAGTGCAGCGAGAGGTTGTCCGCCTCGGTTAAGTCTACGAAGTACTTGCCGAAGCGCGAGAACAGCCGCCCCAGGCGTGTGCGGTCGGCTTCCGCCTGCTGGCCGGCCTGGTCGGTGATGGTGCCGATGACGGGGATGTTGAAGGGCGAGTCTCCCAGGAAGCGCTCCAGCGCGCGCTCATCCAGCTTGGTGTCCCCAGGCACGTAGAAGGTGAACAGCTTGAACTGGACTAGGTAGTCGGTTATGTCGAGCCCTTGGCCGGGCACCGGCGGCATGTAGGCCATGCAGTGCTGGAGGCATTTGCTCCACAGGTTGTTGAACGCCCACTCGTACACGCGGCGGGCCGCCTCCTCTTCGTCGCCCCGGTAGGTCTCGATCATCCACTCCTGCTTGGTGGTCGTGTCAAGGATCACCGGCAGGGGCGTGCGGTCGCGGATGCCGTCACTGGCATTCCAGCCCGTCCCTGCCAGCCTGTTCATGAGCCTGGGGGTTACTGGGAGTGCCTGCTCGGTGGCGCAAAGCATGCGGACCACGTTGAGCACGGCGCGCGGCTGCTTGGGCTTGGCCTTGGGGTCCAGCAGCGCGGGGTCGTAGAGGACCATGCCATCAATGGCCGAGGGGTTCAGCTCGTTGGTGAAGCGCTTGACTGCCGTCAGGAAGGTCCCGTCCGCGTCCTTGCCGTCCACGCTCAGTCTGAAGCCCACCTGCGAGGGCATGGGGCCTGGGTAGACGCCCATGATCGGCTGGCCGGTGACGCCATCCTTCCAGGGCGCCTTCTCCCCCTCGTACCAGAAGTCGCCCTCGTGGACCAGGTACCAGATTGGCACGCGCCGGTTGACCAGGCCCACGGCCGCTTCGGCCAACAGGCGCTCATCGGCGTCCATGCGGCGTACATCTATCGTCATCAGCTTGCCGGAGGGCGGCGAGACGCCCCGTGGCAGCACGCCGTCGAACTGCTTGGAGACTTCCGGCGGCCGTACGTCCTGCTTGCGCCAGCAGTTGCACCAGTGGCCTGTGAAGTAGGCCCGGTACGGGTCGGGGGCCTCCAGCGAGGCCAGGAATACCCGGCCGTCGCCTCGACCTTCCGGCGTGGCTTGCTGCTGGGTGCTGCGCCAGTGAACGCGGAGGGCGAAGACGGCGATCAGGAGGGGGATGATGGCCAAGCCTAATGCTCTGCGCATGATACAGAATCACCTATGAGGCCAGATTGGCCACTCGCCACAACAACAGGCGCCGGGCGACTGGCGTCCGGCGTCGTCCCAGCAGGCTTGTGGCCTATATTACCCGATTCCGCCTCTATTGCCAACGCCTGCCGCCGCTTCCGGCTCCGCAGTGTTGGCCAGGGTACATCTGCCCGCGGGGCCACGGCTACTCGCCGGGCTATTCCGTCAGCGGCGCCAGGCGGGGCAATGCCCTGGGCGGGCCCTGCCGCTCCACCCGCGTCCCGGCCACCAGTTCGCCTTCGATCATGATGTTCTCCGCCTTGCCCACCTGGTACTCCTCCAACTTGGCCCCGTCCGCCACGAAGACGTTGCCCTCGACCACGATATCGTGCGGCATGCAACCTTCGACCGGTATGTTGTTATGAGTGCCGTAGGCGATGGAGATGGCTAGCAGGGGGCGGAAGGCCGTCACCGTGCGTAGGTTGCGGAACAGGTTGCCCCGGATCAGCCCCGACCCGTCGCGAATGCCGATGCCGTGGCGCAGGTTCTCGAAGACACTGCCCTCGATCACGAACGTCCCGTCCATCCCTGGGTGGGTATCCACCGCGCAAAGCTCATACGGCGTGAGGTCGTTGCTGCCCACGCGGTTGCGGATGAACTCCCAATGCGTCTTGCGCACTTCCGGCTTATGCACGTACTTGCCGAGCCGTTCGGGGCTGCTCCAGTCCAGGGCGCCGTTGGAGGCCAGCGAATGGCGGTTCTGGCTGAACTCGTTATCCGCAACCAGAAGATAGGCCCCCGAGTAGACCGCCACCCCATAGCCCAGCCCGTCGCGCATGTTGTGGTGAATGTGGCAGTGGTCAACCTGCGCTGAGGCTTCATCGGTGAAGGTCGTGGCGTAGCTGAACCCCAGCAGCTCACAGTGGTCTATGCGCACGTTCTGCACGCCCGATACCGTGATGCCGTAGCTGTCGTTGTCCGTGCTGGGCGTCGTGTCCGCCCCCTGGAGCTTCAGGCGCGTGAGGCGCACCCGATCGCCGTCCGCCCGGAACAGATGGGTGTTCCTGTCCTGGGCTCGGCAGAGGGTCTTGGAGCCCTCACCCAGCACCGTGAGCCCGCCCGGCACGGGCACCTCGGCTTCGAAGACGTACTCTCCAGGAGGGAGAAAGACCACCGCCACGCCCTCAGCAATGGCACGCCTGCACGCGGCCTCCACGGCCTCCGCCGTTAGCCCCTCTACGACCACACGCTTGGCGAACAGGTTCCGCTCAGCATCGCTCAAGGCGACATCCGGCCCCAGGGAGCCGCGTGGGCCGACCGCGGGAAGGCTCCCGTCGCCTGGGTCCTCCGGTGCCGCTGCTGCGGCGCAGACGGCCGCGATGGTGGCTAACAACGCCGCTAGGGCTGGCACCTGTAGGGTTATCCCTCTACCGCCTCTCCGTGGATGTCCATTGCCGTCCAGACACCCTCGGGCGCCCGGCAGACAACCCTGCCCGGCCGACGCGGGGAGTACTCCACGAAGTCGGCGCCCTCGGGAGCCACCAGGCACCTGCTCTTGCCGTGCACCCCTTGCTGAGGAGCCTGCGCAACGGGGCGGAACTCCAGCCGACGTCTGCCTCGCCGCACGCGGCGCCGCCTCCCTCAACGCTCTGTGTGTGTCTAAGAACACCTCGCGCAGCACGTCGGTTCCACGCGCTCAGCACGCTCGACTTCCGGATATGTTAGGTGGCGTCGGCGAAGTAGCTGAACGAGGAGCGGAAGTAGCCCTGTCCGGCATAGGTGGCGGTCAGCACGCCATCCTCCGGGCAGGCCTCGACGCACTTCAGGCACAGGTGGCAGTCGGTGCGCAGCACGTCGTCGTTATCGCGCTCCTGGTGGACTTCCTGGATGTCCACCGGGCAAACCCGAGCGCAGTTGCCGCAATGGGTGCAGCGGCTCAGGTCCTTCTGCAGCCCGGGGACGCACCAGCGATTCAGCCGCACCACGTTCATCAAGGCCCCGAGGGCGCAGAAGCGACACCAGAACTGCCGCACGGCCAGGCCGCCGACGACGAAGAACCCGAACGAGATAATGCCCAGCCAGCTCATGGTCACGGTGACCCGGTTGAAGCGGTCAATGGGCAGCAACTCTCTCCCTCGGCCCTCGACCAGCGGGATCACCTGCCGCGCCGGGCAGATCTGGCAGTAGGGCCGGTGCAGCGAGTCGCGCGCCACGTAGAGCTTGCTGCTGGGGAGGCCGATGAGGAGGGACAGGCCCATCAGGGCCAGGAGCAGGCCGAGGCCGGTCTGGCGCAGGAGCCGCCGGCCGCGCCAGCTCAGGGCTAGGCGCCCCCAGCCCCAGGCGGCGCGGCACCGGCTCATCAGGTCCTGCACAAAGCCGAGGGGGCAGGCCCACCCACACCAGGCGCGGCCGAACAGCACGCCCAGCCCCACAAAGAACAGCACGGGCTCAACCAGGCTGGCGTAGTGCCCCGCCGTATCTCTGCTCAGGATGTACTGCAAGTCGTAGAGAAAGCACTTGGCCACCGGGCGGCCGTACTCGCAGGAGAGCGTAGGCAGCGACGGCTCGTAGCCGTAGATGACCAGCCGCCGCACGCCGAAGACGCCCAGGTACACCAGCGCCAGGAAGAAGAGCGCCTGCACCAGTAGGCGGATTGTGCTGACGCGAACGCGCATGGCCGATGGCCGCACTCGATCCTGCTTACTTCAGGGTCATGGCTACGATGCGCACGTCGGCGATCCCGGGGTCCTCCAGGCCGGCGGCGGATGGGTCGTGACGGGGCAGGCCGATGACGTCCACTGTGTCGGTAGAGTCGAGCGGCACCTGCACGTGGTACATGTACAGCGGCTCCAGCGTCATCTCGAACTCCTGGCCGTTGCCTTCGTGCATCTCGGTGTCGCGGTAGGCCGGGTCCAGCGCTGCCCGGGCGGCCGCGTCGCGCAGCAGGTCGCGGGATTGGCGCCACGGACCGATGGTGACGGGCTGAATGGCCTCCCGCCCGCCGGCGTACTCGACCATCACCGCCGCGCGCACCGGCCTGCCCTCCAGGGTCACGTTGAAGCACAGCAGATGCAGCGTCGAGGCTTTGGCGTCGCGTAGGTCGAGCTTCTGGTTGTCCACAGCAAGGGCGGTGCAGCAGAACTCGACGTCCTCGCGGATGGTGCTGCCGCCGGCGGCGGAGAGGTGCCGCAGGCAAGGGAACTCGAAGCCCACGTCGCGATGCGCGGGGCAGAAGAGCACATCCGGCATGTGCTTCTCCTCGAACGTCAGGCCCTGCTCCAGGCGGCTCAGGTTGCTGACGTAGCGGTCGTGATCGCGCGTGATGGCGTATACATTGTAGGCGGGCGTCAGATCAACGTAGCCCTCAGGGCTCACCTCGAGCTGGAAGTCGCGCAGTTGCTTCAGCGCCCCGACGTGCTGGCCAATGATGGTGCGCCACTGCGTGCCGTAGCGCTTCACGTCGGTGGCCAGGGGCTGGTCGGCCATCTGCTCCCACGTGCGCTGGGCCTCCTCGCGGCAGGCCTGGGCCAGGCGCTCGGGGCTGGCTCCTCGCGGCAAACCCACGGCCTCGGCTACAGCGTCGAGCTGCTGGCGGTTCACGTCGCCGCGCTCGGCGTGCGCCGCCCAGTCCTCGTAGACGTTGGCCTTCAAGGCCTGGTAAGGCAGGTAGCCCGGCTGCGCCTGAACCGCCTGGGCCAGCAGCGCCAACGTGTCCCCATAGGCGGTCTTCACATAGGGCCCGGCGGTATAGGAGGCTTTGGCCTGAAGATACCGCGCCCGCGCACCGGGGAAGTCGCGCTCGTAGGTGCGATGGGGCCGCAGGGCGCCGCCCTCGCTGGTGCCATAGGACTTGCCGCGCAGCGAGTAGCCCAGTACGAAACCCACCAGCAGCGCCAGGCCCACAGCCAGGTTGTAGTAGGAGCGCAGTTTGGCGCGGGACATGCCCAAACGGTTCCGCTAGTAGGGGCGGGGTCTAGCCCCGCCCGCGCGGGTCCCTTTCGGAGACAGTACGGCCTGAGGACTGCGCGGCCTGCCCACGTGGAATCATTCCCAGCAGCCGCTGGGCGTACTCGTTGGCTGGATCAATGCGCTGGGCGGCGGTCCATTGCTCCTGGGCTGCTGCGAAGTCGCCCTTGCGGTAGGCCAGAATGCCGAGGCTGATGTAAGCGTCTACGTAGTCACGCCGCAGCTCCGCCGCCTGGCGGTACTCCCGCTCTGCTTCGGTGTACTGGCGCAGCTTCGTGTAGACCGTGCCCAGGCCGTAGTGGCCTTCAGCGTTGTCCGGGTTCAGCTCCAGGGCCCGCTGGTAGCAGCGCTGGGCATGGGGATACTGGCCCCGGGCGCGGAAGCGGTCGGCCAGGTCCTGGTAGGTCCTGGCGAAGTCGGCGCGGTCGGCCAGAGCCTGCTTGATCTCCAGCTCCGGGTCGCACAGGCAGGCGGTGCCCAGCTTCTCGTGGTCGTGCGCGCCGCGGTTCAGCGCGACCTTCGGGTCCACGTCCACACGGGTGCTGTGGGGCTGGGGGCGTGCGTTCAGGTAGAACGCGCCGCCGATGATGACGGCCGCCAGCCCCACGTACAGGCTCGGGCGCAGGAGGCGCCTCATTCGAAGCGCACCTCCTGATCGGGCATGAACACGTGGTAGTTCGTCAGCTTATGCAGCAAGGCCCCGTCGGGGGCATACACTGCTATCTCGTGTGGCGTGGCGTTGTTGCGGCCGTCCTGCCTGGTTACCAGGTCGGGCGGCAGGGCGACGTACTCGGTCAGCAGCAGCTCGCAGGCCCCGCCCTTGCCCGTGACGCCTTCCACCCGCTCCGGCCGCCCCGCCCCGGGCTCGCTCTGGGCCACGACCTTCAGGCCGGGCTGCCCGGCCTTCACTGTGACCCGCCAGCGCGTGGCGACGCTGCCGGCAGGGCCGCCAAACTCGATCGTCTTGTAGTCGCAGTCTTCCAGGGACACCGCCGCCCGGCCACGGTTGAACACATCGGCCGCCAGGCCGCGCAGCACCGCGCGCACCAGGCGCAGCGGGCCGGCGATGTCGCCCACGCTCAAGCCGTAGAGGGCGTTGTCCACCGAGTTGGTGTCCACGATGTTGACCTCGGCGCCTCGCAGCCCGCTCAGGGCGAGGCCGGAGGAGCGGGTGTAGGCCAGACGCGAGTGGAGCAGGTCCAGGTGCGCCCCGCCGGTGTACTGGCCGTCGAGGCCGGCGGAGATGGCGCTGTCGCGCAGGAGCAGCTGGCCGGCCACGGCCAGCACGTTCGCCTCGGAGCAGTTGTCCTGGGCCTTCTCGTCGTGGATGGCCACGAGCTTGGTGGAGATCAGCCTCAGGACTCCGCCCCTGCGCACGTCAATGCGCGCCTGGCCGCACTTGGCCACGTCCATCTCGAAAACGTTGTCGTATTCGAACAGCCCCTCGCTCTCGTGCTCGCCCCCTACGGTCAGCTCCCCGCCTATGTCCAGGTTCCGGCCGCAGACGATCGTGCCGAGAGCCGGCTCGTATTCGAAAAGCTGCTTGTTCCTGATGTCCCGGGCGACGGTTGCCGGCGTGTTGGGTGCGCCCTGGATAACGATCCGGTCGCCGCTCAGGTAGGCGCGAGCACCTGCGGGCGCGGCGAGCGCCCAGGACAAGAGCAACGTCGCGATGACTGCTGTTGGTCGCATCCTTGGCAGCCTCGGCGTCACGGCTCCCGCCCCCAACCTGTCTCCCAGTGGGAGCGGCACTTGGGAGGGCGATGAGGAATGCTCATCGGCAACGTTAGAGCTTCACGCAGCCAAGCGCCTGTCCAACCTGATGAACACCAGGGCCAGGACCGCGGTTGCCAGCAGGCTCAGGAATACCCCGCGCAGCATGCGCCAGCCGTAGCCGGGGTCGCCTGCTTGAGCCTGTCGCTCCAGGCCGCCCACGTCGTAGGCATGGACTATGCCGTCGTAGAAGGGTAACAGCAACAGCGTGCGCCCGTCAACCAGCACGCCCACGGGCGACGACCAGATGCTGTCCCCCAGCACGCGGTAGGCCCACAAGAAGCCGCCCGGCCGCGTGCGCCAGATCTCCCTGCCGGCGCCTGCCGAGACCAGGTAGACGCAGTCATCGCCCGCCGCGAAGGCCACTGCCAGGCGGCCATTGTAGGGCACCAGGCAAGGGGAGGAGTAGACATCGCCGTGGGCCTCGAACCTCCAGAGGTTAGTGCCGTCCTCGGCCCGCAGGGCATACAGGCACTGGTCCTGAGAGCCGAACAACAGCACCTTTCGGCCCTCTATCTCCGCGACGGCCGCCGTGGAGTCCACCTCGCGGGCGACTTTGCGGTGCCAGCGCGGCAGGCCCTTCTCGGCGTCCAGAGCCGCCATGTCCCCATAGTGCGAGCCGATGAACACCGTGGGTCCAGCTTCCAGGTCGGCATAGGCCGGTGAGGCCCAAATCTGCTCCTTTGCCGTGTAGCGCCACTGGGGCGCGCCGGTCGCGGCGTCCAGGCAGTGCAGGCTGCCATCGCGCGAAGCGATGTAGGCGAGTGGGCGGCCTTTGACCTCGACCACCAGTGGGCTGCTCAGCTCGCTGCGGCCCAGCCGCTGCTCCCAGATGATCTCGCCGCTGGCGGCGTCACAGGCGCGCGCGGCGGCGACCTCCAGGGCCTTCGCAGCCGAGCGGTCGTAGAGCCAGTAGGCGAACAGCACGGCCGGACGGCCGGATACCTCAAAGAGGGTGGGTGAGGCCACGGTTGCCTGCCCGATGGATTGCCGCCAGGGAGCAAGCTGCCTGCCCCAGAGCTTGTGGCCGCTGGCCGCGTCCAGCGCGTAGAGCGTGCGGCCGGCGCTGCCGACGAAGACCATGGAACGGTCACCCACGCGGCCGACGGCTGGCGTGCCCGCGACGGGGCCGCCGGTAGTGTAGCGCCAGGCCTCCCGGCCGCTGGCGACGTCCACGGCATAGACGTTGCGGTCGTAGCAGCCCACGAAGGCCAGGACGCGACCGCCCACGGCCGCGACTGCGGGCGAGCTGAAAACGCTCGTCCCCTCGTCATACCCTCGGACCTCCTCGCTGGGGACGAACTCCCAGCCAGGCAGCGGCGTGACGCGGCGAAGCGCGAACTCCCGCCAGGCCTGGTTCTGTGGCCCGCCGCGGAAAGAGGGCCATTCGTCCTCGCTTACCGGTCGCGAGGTCCTCTGGCCGCAAGTCGGACCTGCCCAGACGCTGAGAAGCGCCACGCATAGGGCCAAGCCTGCGAGCCGCCCGCTCATCATGCCGCCTCCTGCGCCTGAGCTGTGGGCTCCAGGCCGTGCGAGACGATCAACGCGGCCTGTGGGCATTCGTCCACGCACTTCAGGCACATGGTGCAGGCGGACACGTCAACGCGGCCGCACTGGATGGCGGCGGTCTCGCAGATGCTGTCGCAGTGGCCGCAGTCGCCGCAGGGGCCGGTCAGGCGGATCCGCCGCGGGGCGTAGCGGCCCACAAACGACGAGGCCAACCCGAAGGGGCATAGATACCGGCACCAGGAGCGTGCTACCCCCAGGCTGGCGCCCATGATGACCAGGGTGCTGAGCAGGCTGGCCCAGTCGTGCACGTTGGTGAACACGAAGTGGACCGGCGAGGTGACCTGAACCCCGGCAATGGTGAAGAGCACAATCAGGCTCAGGGAGACATAACGGAACCGCTTCAGCGCGCGGTCATACTGCGGCCGTTGGTGACTCAGGTACGTGAGCAGCAAAAGGCCGCTGGCCCAGAAGACGGCTGAGTCCTCCAACAGCGGCCGGCGCGTCGAGAACGCGTGGAACGTGCCCCAGGCGAAAACGCCGAATCCAGCCAGGTAGATGGCCGCTCGGGTCGTTGGCCCATTGAGCTTCCCTAGGTTAGACCGCCGGATGGCCTTGCGCAGCCAGCCGATCCACTCCTGCAACGTGCCGGTGGGGCAGATCCAGCCGCAGAAGGCCGTACCGAAGTGCAGCGACAGGCACAGGATCACAACCGTGATGCCCAGCCAGTAGAACGCCCGTAGGTCGTCCTTGCCCGTCCAGGACAGGCCGGTGATGCCATTGCGGATCAGGCCGAAGACGCCCAGGCAGGAGTTGACGACGAAGAAGAAGACGATGAGGCTGAGGGCCTGGACGATGTGGCGCCCCGTCTGGCGGCTCCGGAAGGCCATCGCCAGCCCCACCAACAGGAAGACGGCCAGGAAGGCGGCCAGCTCCACATAGCTCTGCTGAAACGGAGCCAGCGTCTGCTTGAAGAGCTTCCAGTCCGGGAACCCGGTCATTGGTCATGTTCCCTGGAGTCAGCGTCGTTCATGGAGTGCAACGTCGCCCAACGTTGCACTGTGCAAAATCAGGGGATTTTGCGCTCCAGAGTAGCACGCCGTTTATGGAGCGCAACATCACCCGATGTTGCAGCGCCGTTCACGCCGTTTGCGGAGCGCAACGTGAGCTGACGTTGCACAGTGCAAAATCAGGTGATTTTGCACTCCAGAGTAGCACGCCGTTTATGGAGCGCAACATCACCCGATGTTGCAGCGCCGTTGACGCCGTCGGCAGTGCAAAATCAGGAGATTTTGCACTCCAGATCAGACATTATTGCCGGCGAAGACGTGGATGTCTGTGGGCCAGAACAAGGCTTGGGCCTGATCGCCGACCGAGAGCCCGGCTTCGCGGAACTCGCGGCCCGACAGCAGCGCGGTGAGTTCCAGGCCGTCGGCCCGCAGCGTCGCCCGCACGGTGGCGCCGGCCTCGGCGAGCCCAGTGAGCCGACCGACGACGGCGTTCATATCGGTGGGTGTGGGCTCGCCGACAGCCGCGAGGCGAATCGCCTCCGGGCGGATGCAGGCCCGGACTGAGCCCAGCAGGCCGGAGGCCGCGTACATGGTGGCCCCGGAGGCGTCCAGCCGGACGCGGTCGGCGCCCTCTGCGGTGGCGAAGGCTGGGAAGACGTTTTCGACGCCCAGGAAACGAGCCACGAACTCGCTCTGCGGCTGGCGGAACAGATTCTGCACATCACCGCTTTGCAGCAGCCGCCCCTCGGCGATGACGCCGGCGTGGTCAGCCAGGGCCAATGCTTCCTGGCGGTCGTGGGTGACGTGGACAATGGTGGTGCCCAGCTCGCGGTGAAGCTGCTTAAGCTCCTCCTGGAAAGCGTCCCGGGCGTTGTGGTCGAGCAATGAGAAGGGCTCGTCCAGCAGCAGCAGCTCGGGCTCGATAGCTAGCGCCCGTGCGATGGCGACGCGCTGGGTCTCGCCGCCGCTCAGATCGCGGACCCCACGGTCCAGCAGCGCGCCGAGTCGCAGCATCTCGAGGCAGGCCTGCGCGCGGGCCTCCAGGCTCTCGCGCCGGTCGCGCTGGTAGCGCAGGCCGAAGAGCACGTTGTCGCGGACTGAGAGGTTGGGGAAGAGGTGCGGCTTCTGGCCTACATACCCCACGCGGCGCCGCTCGGGCGGCAGGTCCGTGATGTCGCGGTCGCCGAGCGAGATCCTGCCGGCATCAACGGGCTGCAACCCCGCAACCAGCGACAGCAGGACGCTCTTGCCGGCGCCGCTGGGCCCCAGTAGGACGAAGTAGCCGCCCGTCTCGACGGTGAGTTCAGCTACGTCGAGGCAGAAGGTCCCCAGACGCCTGCTGACATCCTTCAGGCGAAGCATGGCGTCTCCTCGCCACACCTGGCCGGCCGGCTGGCCCGCGTCGTTCGTCGTACATCGCACATCACAGATCGCACATCGCCCCTCATCACTCCCCTCCCACCACCCAGCGGCGGAAGGCGGCCGTGCGGATGAGGTGCAGGCCGATGAAGATCCAGACGCACGAGGCCACCGCCAGAGCGGCGACCGGCCGGGCTTGCTCCAGGCCGGCCTGTGAGCCGCGCTCGAAGACCAGAATGGGGGCAGTGAGGGGCCGATAGCTGAGCATGGCCACGGCGCCGACCTCGCTGATGGCCCGCGCCCAGGCGAGCACGATGCCGATGTAGACGCCGGGGGCAGCCAGCGGCAGCGCCACGCGCCAGAAGGCCGACCATTCCGTGGCGCCCAGAGTGCGCGCGACGTTCTCCAGGCCTACGTCCACGGCCTGGAACGCCGCCTGTGAGGTGCGGATCAGGAAGGGCGCGCTGACGAAGAGCTGGGCCACCACGATGCCCGCCATCGTGCCCGGCAGATGGAGCACGCCGCCCAAGGGGCCCTTCTCGCCCAGGACCCACAGGAACGCGATTCCCACGGCCGACTGCGGGACCACGATGGGCAGGTCAATGGCCGACTCCAGCGCCGACTTGCCTGGGAAGGTGAGTCGTGCCAGGGCGTAGGCCAGTGGCACCCCGAAGAGGAGGGCGCAGACGGTCGTCAGCCCTGAGGAGGCAAGGCTCGTGCGCAGGGCGGCCGACACGTCGGGGCGGCGGTAGGTGGCTACCAGCGTCTGGATGGAGTCCCCCAACACGAAGCAGATGATGGGGAAGAGCAGGCTCATGAAGACGAGCAGCCCAGCGCCGAGACAGATCACTCGGAACACCTGCCGGGAGCGGCGTCGGGCCTCGTAAGCCGCCGCAAACACCGACCCCGCCGCCAGGAACGCCGGGAACGGGTACGGCTGCGCGAACGAGTTGGCCAGGAGGAAGATGACGAAGAGGCCAAACGCCAGGGGCAGGCGGTAGGTGGCGCCGTACACGAGGGCGTACAGGAAGAACAGCGGCCGCCAAGCGGGATTGTAGAGGAAGAACAGGTAGAAGAGCGCGGCGTACCCAAGCACGTACAGCGCCAGCTTCAGGCGAGTCAGCCGCGGGGCGATGAGATAGGCGCTGTACAGGATGTACAGGTTCGTGACGAGGAGCGCGGCGTTGAGGGAATGGTCCAGCCGCAGACGTAGCCCGAGCAGCTCCCCGGCCAGCACGATGCCGTGGGCCAGCACGAGCAGCGCGGCCACACCGATGATGTCGGCGCGCTGGAACCTCACGGCCTGGAACCTCCTGGCTTGGGCGCCACCGGCCTGACCAGCGGCCGCAGCGCTGGCGGCAGCTTCTCAGGAGCGTCGCACAGCGGCACCGGAAGCGGTGTGAAGCCGCTGTCGGCCAGATGCGCGCGGCCCCTGTCGCCCAGGAAGGCCTTGAGGAACTCCGCCGCGCCCTCGGGATTTTCGGCATTGGTCGGGATGCTGACGCCGTAGACGATGGGCGCCCCGCGCACGGTCGTCTCCGCCGTGCCTTCGGCCCCCGGGCTCTCGTAGGTAACGCTCACCCGCGCGTAGTGGTCCGCGAACTCGGGGCTGCCCAGGTTGATCTGCGGCGGCAGCTCCAGATACTCCAGGTTCTGATCGTGGGCCACGCTGCGGAAAGTGAAGATGTAGTCCGCCTCGGTGCCCAGCAGCGGCCCTAGCGCCAGCACGTCTGCCACGACCAGGTGCTCCGGCACGCGGGCCTTGAGCGTTTCGTAGACGCTCGCACCCCGCACCGAGGCTGGGTAGTACAGGTCGGCCAGCTTCCAGGTCAACAGCGTCTGGTAGCCAATCGGGGCCAGCCTCTCGTCCGCCCGGGCCACGACTACGTCGTCCTTGAGCAACACCTGGGGCCAGGTCGCCTCGGTCAACAGCTCGCGGTGTCTGCTGGCAGGGGTGTAGGCCAGCACGATAGCGTTGGAGCAGAAGCGGATGTTGCAGTTGGCGAACGCGGGCTTCAGAATCCGGTCAATGACAGCGTAGTCGGCCACGAACAGCAGGTCGGCCCTGCGGCCGTAGTCGCTGACCTTGCGGGCCACCTCCATGCTGCCGCCCAGTTCCAGGTTCACCGTCAGGTTGGGGTGGTCACGCTGGTAGTCGGCGACGAAGCCGCGCAGGGCCGCGTCCAGGCTGCCGGCGAAGAAGACGGTCAGGCTGTTGTTTTGCTGCCGCTGACAACCGGACAGCGACAGCAGCAAGCAGGCAGTAGGCAGCAGCACACGCATAGCAACGTATCTTAGCCTACTGCCAGGCTCGTGGCAAGTGGAGGATTCTGAGCAATGCCTGTCCTGTGCTCTTCCGCTAGTGCAGGGGTGGTGCAGGCACGGCGGGAAGTCTGTGCATGGGATATGCGAACCGGGGTGCAAGATTGAAGCGACTCCGAAGGCACCTGGCCGAGGGGAGCAAGCCCGCAGCGCTGCTGGCGCTCATGCTGGCGGGCGGCTGTGGGGCAGAGGACGCCTATCCTGTGCGCCCGCTCATCACCGGCGCGAAGAACGAGCGCGCGCCCACCTGGTCGCCGGATGGGCGGTGGATCGCGTACTCCTCGGACGAATCCGGCAAGGCCAATCTGTTCAAGTTCGAAGTGGCAACGGGCCACAGGGTGCGCCTGACGCGGAGCGCGATGGCGGACGATTGCCCGGCCTGGTCGCCGGATGGGCGGAGGGTAGCGTTTCACAGCGACCGTGCCGGCAGCAGCGACCTGTGGGTTGTGCCGGCAGACGGTGGTAAGCCCCAGCGGCTGACCACGTATCCGGGCAACGATTCATTCCCCGCGTGGAGTCCAGATGGCAGCCAGTTGGCGTTCCAGTCTGACGGCCTGGGCAACATGGACATCTGGAAGTGCAAGGCCGACGGCGCCGACAAGGTGCCCTTGACCACTGACCCAGCCGTGGACAGCACGCCCGCCTGGTCGGCGGATGGAAAGCAGATCGCGTTCTCCAGCGAGCGCGCCGGCAGCGCCGACATCTGGGTGATGGCGGCGGACGGCAGCAATCCGCGCCGGCTGACGACCGACCAGGGCAACGAGTGGCGGCCGGCCTGGTCGCCCGACGGCAGCCAGATCGCCTACATCGGCGAGCGGCGCGGCAAGGTGGCGCTGTGGATTGTGCCCGCAGCCGGCGGCAAGCCCCGGCGGCTCACCTCGGGCAAGTGGCACGACTACGACCCCGCCTGGCGCCCCGACGGCAAGCAGATCGCCTTCGAGTCGGACCGCAGTGGCAGCGCCGACATCTGGCTGATGGACCTGGAGTAGCCTGGGCCCAGAGACTGCGTCCTACTGGAACGCGAACTCCTGCCCGCCCGGGTAATTCCGGTAATTCCGGGGACACCATACTTAATTGCTGCTTGCGGGCCGCTTGCGCGGCCGGTTGGGGCCGCGCTTGGCCGGGCGCAGCACCTGGACCGCGGGGCTACTCCTCGCTTTCGCCGCCCTCGACCAGGGCCTCCAGGGCGTGCTCGACGAAGTCCCTGGCCTCCTCCAGGCAGGTCTCGGCCTCCTCCAGCATGCTCTCGGCTTCTTCCAGCGAGCCCATGACCTCCTCGGCCACATCCTCTTCCTCCTCGACCTCGGGCTCGGCGCCCAGGCGCTTGCGCACGGCGGTGTTGAGCACGGCCAGCAGCTCGCGCAAGCCCTCCAGTTGGGTGAGGGTGGTGGCGATGCCGCTGAGGAGCAGTTTGGCGGTGTCATCAATGGTCGGTCGCGGCATGTTGGCATACCTCTTAGGCGCCCGCAGCCGTCCTGCCTGCCAGGCCCACCGGCAGGCAGGTGCGGGCCGGGATTAACGGCAAGGCTGCACGCAAGAGGCAGGAACCTCGCGGCGGCCGGCGAACCCTTCCCAGGCCGTAGACTTCCGGGCTTGCGCCCCGGAGGCGGGAGGTAAGCACCATGAACGGCAACGGCGACGATTTCGATCCCCTGAGCTTACTGGAGGACGTCGCGCCGCGCTGCGCGGAGTCCCTGACGGGTTTGGGCGAGGCCACGGAGGCGGAATGCCGCCTGGACGAGCCCACCCGGCATCTGGTCAACCTGGGCATCCTGGCAGCCCTCAACGACGCCGACGGCATCCACAGCGAGGCCCATGCGGCCAAGCAGGCAGGCGTGAGCCGCGTCGAGGCGCTGGGCGCGGTGCTCCTGGCTCTGGCCGCCGCCGGCCCCTTCGTCATCTGGGACTGCCTCCCTGCGGTCGTCGCGGCCTACGACTACGACGAGGACGGCTAGCCGGCAGCCTCCTGCCTGTCATGTCTGCCGGCAGGCAAGTTGTCGGGCCGGCCCCGGCCGGTCTGCGCGCGCAGTTTCACGGCCCGCCTGCGGATTCCTCCCTGCCTGTCAGCATGTCCGCGCGCCAGCGAGAAGAGGCCAGTGATGCATCGAATCTTGCGCCGCCAGCAGCTTTCCGAGAACGTCTTTCGTTTCGAGATCGAGGCCCCGCGCATCGCCCGCAAGCGCCAGGGGGGGCAGTTCGTCATTCTGCGCCTGCACGAACGGGGCGAGCGCTTTCCGCTCACCATCGCCGACGCCGATCCTGACCAGGGCAGCATCACTCTCATCGTCCAGGCGGTCGGGAAGTCTACCACGCAAATGGGCCGCATGCAAGAGGGGGAGGCTATCTTGGACGTGGTGGGCCCCCTGGGCAAGCCTACCCCCATCGCCAAGGTGGGCACGGTGGTCACCGTAGGCGGCGGCATCGGGGTCGCTGAGGTCTACCCCATCACACAGGCGTTCAAGGCGGCGGGGAACACTGTCATCGGCATCATCGGCGCCCGCAGCAGGGACCTGCTTATCCTGGAGGCCGAAATGCGGGCCGCCTGCGACGAGCTGCTCATCAGCACCGATGACGGCAGCTACGGCCACCACGGGTTCGTCAGCGACGTGTTGCAGCAGCTCCTTGACCGGGGGCAGCAGATTGGCGAGGTGGTGGCGGTAGGCCCGGTGCCCATGATGCGCGCGGTGTGCAAGGTGACCCAGCCGCACGCCATCAGGACCATGGTCAGCCTCAATCCGATCATGGTGGATGGCACGGGTATGTGCGGGGGCTGCCGGGTGGTGGTGGGGGGTGAGACCAAGTTCGCCTGCGTGGACGGGCCGGAGTTCGATGGCCATCGGGTGGACTTCGACGAGCTGGTGAAGCGCCAGCGCATGTATCTGCCGCTGGAGCAGGACGTGCACCAGTGCTACCTGGACGAGCTGGCAGCACGGGCGGCGGCGTCGTGAGAACAGGTTTCGGGGGTCAGGTGTCAGGTTTCAGGAGACGCGAAACCTGTAACCGGAAACCTGACGCCCCAAGCAGGCAGGGAACTCATGTCTGAGCTGAGCATGAAAGAGCGGCGGGCCATACCCCGCCAGAAGATGGCGGAGCAGGAGCCGGCGGAGCGCACCCGCAACTTCAACGAAGTGCCCTTCGGCCTGTCCGAGGAGGCGGCGCGGCTGGAGGCGCTGCGCTGCCTGGAGTGCAAGAAGCCCAAGTGCATTGACAAGTGCCCGGTCGAGGTGGACATCCCGGGCTTCATCAAGCGCATCCAGGAGGGCGACTACCAGGGCGCCATTCGCATCGTCAAGTCCACCAACGCCCTGCCTGCCATCTGCGGCCGCGTCTGCCCGCAGGAGGAGCAGTGCGAGCTCACCTGCGTCTTGCGCGTTAGGGGCGAGCCGGTGGCCGTCGGTCGCCTGGAGCGCTTCGTGGCCGACTGGGAGCGTGAGCATGGGGAAGTGGAGATCCCGCAACGGCGGCCGCCTACGGGCAAGCGCGTGGCCGTCATCGGCAGCGGCCCGGCGGGGCTAACCGTGGCCGGCGACCTGTGCCTGCTGGGGCACGAGGTCACCGTGCTGGAGGCCCTGCACGAGCTGGGCGGCGTGCTGACCTACGGCATCCCCGAGTTCCGGCTGCCCAAGGCCATCGTGCGAGCCGAGATAGACTACCTGCGCCGCCTGGGCGTTGACTTCGAGCCCAACTTCGTGGTGGGCAAGACCGCCACCGTGGACGAGCTGCTGGAGGAATACGACGCCGTCTTCATCGGCATCGGCGCCGGGGCGCCCATGATGACGGGCCTGCCGGGCGAGAACCTGTGCGGCATCTACTCGGCCAACGAGTACCTGACCCGCGCCAACCTCATGCGGGCCTACGACTTCCCCAACTACGATACGCCCATGATCCGCGGCAAGAACATCGCCGTGCTGGGCGGCGGCAACACGGCCATGGACTCCGCGCGCGCCGCCCTGCGGCTCTCCGACGGCGGCAAGGTGGCCATCGTCTACCGGCGCTCGCGCAAGGAGATGCCGGCCCGCGAGGAGGAGATTCACCACGGGGGACAGGAGGGCATCGAGTTCCACTTCCTGACCAACCCCACCCGCTTCCTCGGCAACGAGGACGGCTGGGTCAAGGCTATGGAGTGCATCCGCATGGAGCTGGGCGAGCCCGACGACAGCGGCCGGCGGCGGCCCATTCCCGTCGAGGGCTCCGAGTTCATCATGGAAGTGGATGCCGTCGTCATCGCCTTCGGCACCAACGCCAACCCGCTGATCCGGCAGAGCACCCCCGGCCTGGAGTGCAACAAGCGGGGCTACATCGTGGCCGATCCGCAGACCGGCGCCACCAGCAAACCCGGCGTCTACGCCGGCGGGGACATCGTCACCGGCGCGGCCACCGTCATCGAGGCTATGGGCGCCGGCAAGCGCTCCGCCCGCGCGATCCACGAATACCTCACTCGTGCTACGCAGCGAAGTGCCGCTGCTTCGCAGAGTAGCACCGGCGAGAAGCTCCCCGGCCCCGCCACGGCGGAGGCCGCGCCCGGAGAACGGCAACCGTAGGGCAGGAGTCCCGACCGCCCGAGGGCGTCGGGATCCCGACCCGCCAGGGGTCGGGGCTTGCCTCCTGCCCTGATGTGTGACCCTTGTACGAGGGGCGTCTCGCCCCGACTTGGCCCTGGCACGCCCATCTACGTTACCGGCCACTCGGGAATGCACTCGTCAATCTCGCGCATCAGGCGGATGGTCTCGCGCAGGGCCACGACCACCTTCTTGTAGTGCTCCAGGTCGTCGTTGTACAGCCTACGCCCCCGGCGGTCCTTCAGCCACTTCTCCAGCACCTGATACCCGCCGATGTGAAACTCCCACACCTCCGGCTCGATGCCCTCGAAGTACTGCTCCTTGTTGATCCACACGCGCCCGCCTTCGCCAAGGCTTCGGCGCGCAGCCCCCTTGGCCTCCGTGTACCTGGGGCAGCCCTTGGCGACCTCGTCACTGCCCTGCACGTTGAACCCCGGATACCCGCTCTTGCCCTCGAAGGCCCAATCGGCCATGATGTGCAGGCCCACCAACTCCGCCCCGCGCTTGGCCAGCTCCCTGAATAGCTCCCGGTCGCTGGTCAGCGGTATCCTGGGGAAGTCAATCTTCAGGAACTCGGCATACCGCTCCCGATAGGTCGGCGAATAGAGGATGGCGTAGATGTAGCTGAAGATGTCCTCGGGGGTGAGATCCCCGCCTCCCAGTGGCTCGCGCCACGCCCGGATCAGACCCCCTTCGACGTCTCCCTCCATCGGAGCCGGCCGGAACGCGACCCGGAGACGCTTGCATAGCTCCATGGAAAGCGAAGACGCCAAGTTCACCGGCCGGAAGAGAAGCCCCGGATCCCGCCCCGGTGTCTCGTACCGGTAGAGCGGGAAGACGAAGCTCCTATCGTAAACGGTGACGATCTTGTGGGTACAGATGTGGTCGGTGGCCAACACGGCGAACTCCTCTTTGGTCTGCCGCGCACATACTATGCCGACGTTAGGCCTAAGCAGGTGCTGCATGACCTCGTAGACGGGCCTACTCGTGAAACCTGGCGAGTAGTAGATGTGCCGCACGTCAAAGGGCCGGTACAGGCAGCGCCTGAGGGCTCGAGGGTCGAATGCCGTCCCTCGGGCGCGTGCCTCCACGTCGTAGCTACTCGTTGGGTAAATGCCATACTCGTGCCGGAACGCATCATCGAGCGCCCCACAGAACAAGCGGACCATCCGCTGCTTGAGGGCCTTCGGGTCACAGTCAATGCAGAGCTTGTCTCTGTCAGTATTCAGCCCGCTTCCCCGCAAGGGTAGGACCTCAGCGAGAGACAGCAGTGCCTTGTGCTCCCGTTTGAGACTCAGGTCTTTCGGCACAAAGAAGAACCACGGCTCCTCCGGGGACAGCCTTCGCCAACCAGTGAGCGAAACGTCGTTCTCGGCTAGATACTCCGCCTTCTGCTGGCGCCTGCCCCAAAGCTCGGCATGGTGAACGTGGGTCTCGGGGGCGCCCTCAGGCAGCTTGGCAAAGAGGCCTATGGCGACGCCCTGCTGAATGTCAAACACGTTCTCGTCCTTGCCGCCGTCGGGCGGAACCTCGCCCTTGCGCGAGGAGCCGTGCAAGTCCATCACGTATATCTCGTCGAAGCTCTCCATCAGGCACTGCCGGAGCCGCCGGTGGGTGATGGCGTCGAGGTAAGTGTGGTTCGTGATGAACCCGAGGAGGCCGTGGCCCGTGCGGTCTATGCGCCACTGCGCGAAGCGCAGGAACTTCACGAAGTCGTCGTCCAGGTTGAGCTTGCGCTCCTTCAAGCCCTGCTTGTAGTCGGCAATCAGCCGCTGGATCCACTCGCCCCGGTTGTACGAACTCACCGAATACGGCGGATTCCCGATCACCACCATGATGGGCTTGTCGCGCTTGATCTCGGCGGCCGCATTGGCCTCGTCGGCGATGAACTGCGCAAACAGCCGCTCCGACTTCTTAGCGGCCTCCTCCAGCGTATTCGTCAGGTAGATGTGCAGCCGCTCGTCGGCCGCGAAGTGGTAGTGCAGGTGCCGAAGCTGAATGCCCAGCTTCATGTGCGCGATGGCGTAGGGAGCCATCATGATCTCGAAGCCGAACAGCCGCGGCAGCAGCTTCTCCCGCACGTAGCTGGGCCACAGGCCCTGGTCGTTGCGCTGCAGGAAACGCTCGTAGATCAGCTCGATGACCGAGTACAGGAAGGTCCCCGTCCCGCACGCCGGGTCCAGGATCAGCACCCCGGGATCCGCCAGTCCCTCAGGCCGGTTGAACCTGTTTTTGTCCCGCAGCAGCCAGTCCACTGACCGCACGATGTAGCTGACCACCGGCTCCGGGGTGTAGTACACGCCCCGCACCTTGCGCAGCTTGGGATCGTAGGCGGCAAGGAACGTCTCGTAGAAGTGCACCACCGGGTCCTGGCGGCCCGTGCGCTTGCCGAAATCCTCCAGAATGGCCGCCATGTCGCTGTGCCGCAGCAGCTCCGCCAGTTGGTCCACCGCCCACGCGATCCGGTGGTCGAGGTTGACGCCGGCGATCTCGGCGAACAGCTTGCGCAGGAAGGGGTTGGTCCTGGGCAGGTCGTAGGCCGCGTGCTCGCGGTTGAAGTCCTGCGGCCTGTCCGCATTGCAGCACGCCGCGAACAGGCCGTAGGCAATGGTCTGCGCGTACATGTCGGCGAACTGGTCGGGCTTCAGGTCAGGCAGCAGCACTTCCCTGAACGCCTGGAGCTGGCCATGCAACTGCCCGCTCTCTTCCTCCTGCTCGAACGTGCGCTGGATGAGGTCCCGAATGAGCTGCGCCTTGCCCGCCATACGCTGGGCAAGGGGCTTCGCGGTGCCAATGGGTTCGGGAGCATGAGTCAGGAACTGCCGAAGGAGCGCTTGGACCGCCTCGATGCCCTCGCGGGTCGACTTGATCTTGCCGTCAGGAGCCTGCGTGGCGAGGGTGGCGCTCTGCCGCAGTCCCCCGTCGGTGTACCAGCGGAACTCCAGATACTCGGTGAGGATGAGGTTGCGCTCGGCCGCAAGGTAGCCCTTTAGCTGCTTCGACTTCTGCTCCTCATCGAGATTCGCGCCGATGTCCTTGGTCTCGACCCAGCCGATGGTGAGGCCTTTGCGCTTGACGACGAAGTCCGGGCCGCCGCAGGCCACGTGCTTGGGCTCGTTGACCGCCGTGACGCCCGGCGCCAGGGACTCCAGCAGCGTCTCCAGCGCCGCGCGGTGGGCCCCCTCACGGGCCTCGCCGGTGGCCAGCTTGGCGCGAATCCGTCGGAGGTAGGCGTCGAAGGGCTTGTCCTGAGCGAAGTCGAAGGGCATTGGTTTGAGGTTCGCCACGCAGCCATGCCCCTCCTGCCAACCGCCGTACAGGGGCACGAGGCAAGCTCGTGCCCTACGGAGACGGCAAGTCGGGGCGGGACGCCCCTCGTACAAACCGCACACGGCAAGTCGCGGCCCTTCGGCCCTTCGACAAGCCCCGACCGCTTCGCGTCCCGACCCCCGGCGGGTCGGGATCCCGACGCCCTCGGGCGGTCCGGACTCCTGCCCTACCGGTCGTGGTCGAAGAAGATGGGGTTGGTCCAGGCGCGGCGGCCGCGGTTGTCTATGCATACCACCCGCACGTAGGTAGCATAGTCGGGTAGGGTGGCCTCGGCCTCGGTCACGAGCTGGGCGCTCACGCGCAGGCACTGGCCGTGGGCGGACTCCGAGACGAAACAGATGCCGGCCGCCTCGTCACACTGCACCCAGATGGTGCGTCCCTCCAGCCGGAGGTCGCGGATGGCGGGGCCGCTGCTGGAGTAGAAGCGCCCCTGGCCGACGGCGCCGAGCACCTCATCGGCGCGCAGCCGGGCGACGCGCACCATGACCCAGCCCTGGCCGAAGTCGGGCAGTTGCCAGTGCGCGTCATCCACGGCGATGGCCAGCAGTCGTCGGCCGCGCGCCAGCAGGTCATCCCACACCACGCCCGAATGCCCTTTGCCGTTGAGCAGCTCGCACAGGGTGTTCCACACCTCCAGGCCGAGGTAGCCTTGCAGCGGCTCCAGGTCGCGGATGGTGTGCCCGGACCAGTAGGGGTGCGCGATGATGACCTCGGAGCCGGCCGCGCGCATGAGGTCAATGGCGGTCTGCGTGTCCTGCCTCTGGGCCTCCGCCAGCGGCCGTTCCAGGCCCAGGCCGACCAGGTGGAAGGGATGGCCCAGCTCGTTCCTCCCCGCCTGCACCTCGCAGCCGGGGATGACGATGAAGCGGCCGGGAACGAACATGTCCTGGCTGGTAACCGCGTCGTGGTCGGTCAGATGCACGAAGCTGTAGCCCTGGTCGCGGAACCAGGCACAGGCTGCCTCGGGCGTGCGCTCGCCGTCGGAGTTGGTGGTGTGCGTGTGCAGGTTGCCCTTATGCCAGCGCAGGCTCTCGTCATGCCACCAGTCCAGGGAGGTGTCCATAGCATCTGCCTCTAGCTCGGCTGCTGCGGCTTGCCGCAGTTGGTCTGGGGGAGGGCGACGGAAGCGCGGCCCTGGCCGTCCCCGGGGGGCCGCGCCTGCCCGTGCCACGCCCCGACGTGTGCTTCGGGTCGCAATGGGGCCGAGCAGGCCCGAGGACGGCGGCCCAGCACCGACCTGCGGTGCTGGTACGCTGTCACGCCCCTTAGCTGCCCGCCGCCTCCTGCCGCTGCCGCAGTCCTCTGCACAAAGCCTCCACGGCTTCCGGCCAGAACTGAGTGCCAGCCCAGGCAGTCAGCTCCTGCAAAGCCTGTTCCAGAGTGCGGGCCGGCCGGTAGGGCCGCTCCGAGACCATGGCGTGATAGGCATCGGCGACACAGATGATGCGGGCGATCAGCGGTATGTCGTCCCCCGCCAGGTGATTGGGGAAGCCGCTGCCGTCGTACCACTCGTGATGGTGGCGGACGCCGGCCACGGCCTCCCGCATTATCTCGTAGTCCACGTTCTCCAGCACGTTGGCGCCGATGAGCGGATGAGCGCGGATTTCCTCCAGCTCTCGATCGGTCAAGTCGGTGGTCTTATGGATGAGCACCTTGTCCACGCCGATTTTGCCGATGTCATGCAGCAGCGCGGCCAGTTGCAGCGTCTCGCGCACTTCGGAGGCCAGGTCGAGCTCCGCGGCAATGACGTCAGTCAGCTGCGCCACGGCGCGGGAATGGCCGTGGGTGTAGGGGTCGTCGGCATCAATCAGGGCCGCCAGGGCGTCCACGGTGGAGTAGAACAGCTCGCGCTGGGCCTGCATGAGCTGGGCGTTCTTGATGGCGATGCCCGCCTGGCTGGCCACAATGCCCAGCAGGTCGGTGTCGTGCTCCGTGAACGGGCGGTCCCCCACCGGATTGAGCAGCTCGATGACCCCAACGACCTCCTGCTGCACTTTGATGGGCACGCACAGGATGCTGGATACCTCGAAGCCCACCGCCTGGGCGATCTCCCCGGTGAAACGGGAGTCCTGGCGCACGTCAGGGATGAGCAGGGGCTCGCCCTGCTGACCTACCCAGCCGGCGATGCCCTGCCCCAGTGGCACCTGGAACCCCTTGACCTCCTGGCCCTTGGCACCCAAGGCCACCACGAACTCCAGGGCGTCGCCCTTATCGTTGAGCAGCAGTAGCGAGCTGGCCTCGGCGCGCAGCACCGAGGTGGCCAGATAGACGATGGTATCCAGCAGCTCGGGCAGGTTGAGGCGGGCGCTGAGGGCCATGCCCACGCCGGTCAGCGTGTTCAGCTCCGTCAACTGCCTTTGGAAGTCTTCGTACAGCCCGGCATTGGCCACCGCGGCGGCGGCCAGGGTGGAGATGGGCTCCAGCAGGCGCATGTCCTCCTCATCAAACGGCTGCCCACCCCGCTTGTTGATGACCTCGACGGCGCCTATCACGCGGTCCTTGACCCGCAGCGGCACGCACAGGATGTCGCGCGCGGGGAAGCCCAGCCCTTCGGCAATGTCGCCCCGGAACCGGGGGTCGCTGCCCACGTCGGGAACCAGCGCCGGCTCCCCATGCTCGGCTACCCAGCCCACAATGCCTTCGCCCAGCTTGAGGCGGAGCTGCCGCACTTGGTTGGCGCGCGGCCCGGTAGCCAGGTGGAAGGACAGGTCGCGCTCGCCTTCCTCCACCAACACCAGCGAGCTGGCTTCGGCGTTCATCAGCTCGGACGCCAGGCGCAGCATAATGGCGGGCAGGCGGGTGGGGGTCTCGGCCACCATGAGCGCGCGGGCACTGGCCTCGAAGGCCAAGGCCCGGCGGCGCCAGACGTGACTGTCCTCGCGCAGGGCTGCGATCTGCGCCTGGGCGGCAGCCAGCTCTTCCGCCAAGGCGGCAGTTGGCTTGGTGGTCCGCGTGCGCATCCTGCTAGCTGTCGCCCCTTGGGCCGGTTGGCCCCCGGTCGCGCTTGGGCGCCACCGTGTAAATGCGCGCCGGCTCCTCAATCCCTCGTATCGCTACTCGGCCCACTTCGCGATAGGAGCCAATGTCCAGAGCTTGGGCCCGGGTCTCCGCACTGACCAGAATGGGCGCGTTGTAGTCCTTGGTGAGCTGCTCCAGGCGGCTGGCCAGGTTCACGGTGTCACCGACCGCCGTGTACTGGATCAGGCGGCTGGAGCCCACGTTGCCCACTGTGGCTTCCCCGGTGGCCACGCCGATTCCTACCCGCATGTTGGGGAAACCCAGAAACTCCCAGATCCCGCGGGTGGCCTCCACCTCTTTCTGCATCTCCAGGGCCGTGGTCGCTGCGCGGGCCGCATGGTCTGGCTGCTCGTGGGGGGCTCCGAAGATGGCCATCACACAGTCGCCGATGTACTTGTCAATCAGGCCCTCGTTGCGCCAGACGATCTCGTCCATGGCGTCGAAGAAGCGGTTGAGCAGGGCCACCGTCTCCTCCGAGTGTACCTGCTCGGCGAAAGCAGTGAAGTCGCGTATATCACAGAAGAGGACGCTGATCTCGCGGCGCGCGCCCCCCAGCGCCACCGTGCCCGGCTTGGCCACCAGCTCGTCCACCACATGGGCCGGCAGGTAGTAGCGCATGCTCTCGCGCAGCGCGCGCTTCTCGCGCTGTTCCGCGCGCAACTGCGTCACAAGAATGGCTGTGGTAGTGAGCACCAGGGCCCCGTTCTGGGGCACCAGTTCCAGCACAATGCCCTGCGAGGCGAACAGACGGAAGGCCAGCAAGTCGTAAGCCACCAGCAGCGTGACGGCGCCCGCGGCGGCCCACAGCGGCCTGGTGCGGGGGACGATCAGGCCGGCCAGCAGCGCCATCAGGTAGACCAAGCCGATGGACAGAGGGGGGCTGGCAGGATGCAGGCTGCTGGCGGCCAGCAGGTTGGCCAGGATATTGGCCTGGTGCTCCACGCCGCAGAAAAGGTCAACCTCCCCCAGGCCGCCGCCGAAGGGACAGGGGCGAATGTCGCCCAGGCCGGCGGCCGTGTTGCCTATCAGGATAGTGCGCCCCGCCAGGCGCTCGTCAGGGATGTTCCCCTCCAGCACGTCGGCGTAGGAAACGCGCTCGAAGGTGCGCGCGCCGCCGGCGAAGTCAACCCACAGGCGGCCGCGCTCGTCTATGGGTATGGGCAGGCCGGGGTTGAGGGTCAGGTGATCGCCCAACACCACTTCCACCGCGTCCAGGTCCGCGTTGAGCCGCGCGGCCGCCATGGCCAGTCCCAAAGCGGGGTACAGCTTGCCTTGGTGGGTAGCCAGCAGCGGCACGCGGCGGTACACGCCGTCGCCGTCGGCGGGGAAGTCCACAAAGCCGATGCCGGCGCAGGCCCGGGTGATCTCCGGCAGCGGCGGGCGCGCGTAGGGTGTATCCGTCAGCTTCCCGCCGGCTCGCTGGAAGGCCGTGGGCTCCAGGGCGAAACGCTGCATGGCCGCCTCCACGTCCGGCGGAGGCGGCTGCGCAGCGCGCTGTCGCTCCAGGCCGAACATGGCGTAGAAGACGTTGCCCACCTTCGCCGTGGCCTGCGCCAACTGACGATCCTCGTTGGGTCCGAAGCGGTCGGGCTCGGTGAAGAAGACATCGAACCCCACCTGCGCCACCCGCGCCCGCTGGAGCTTCTGGAGCAGCTTAGCGTGTACCGAGCGCGGCCAGGGCCACTGGCCCAGGCGCTGTAGGCTGGCCTCGTCAACGGCTGCAATCAGGATGTCGGGCGAGGGCTCGCGCTTGCCGCGCCATTGGAAGCGGTAGTCAATCGTCTTCAGCTCGAAGTTCGGGAAGAGGGTGTCTATCTCCACGTCCATGGCCATATTGGCCAGCACGGCGACCGCCAGGGCCAAACCCAGAGCGATGAGTTGGTTGCGGTTCAGCAGTTGGGCGAGGAGCTGGCGCATTGCTTACCGGCGGTAGGGCTATCCTGGTTCGGCCCTGCGGTTAGACGCTGGCAGCCGTTGCTGTTTGGCTGCCTGGCCTTTTGGGGTATAAGAACGCCAACTGGCGGTGCACCCGGCGGCGTGCGGCGGCGCCAGCCGCAGGGCGCCGGCCGTCAGGTCGCCGTTGTCAGCGCCGTGGCGGCCGCGTAGGGCGCGGAGGTAGGCCCGTGCGAAAGTATGCCACAATTCTGCTCCTGGCGGTAGTCATTATGATCATCGCGGCCTTCGCCGTCACCAACACGCTGTTTGTGATGCAGCGGGTGGCCACGGTGGACAGGGCGCAAGGCGACGTTCAGATCCAGCCCCGGGGAGAGGACGGGTTCAAGCTCCTGGGCCAGGCCCAGAACGTGAAGACGGGCGATGCGCTGCGCACGGGCAAGGACGCCTGGGTGGAGTTGAGTTGGGTGGACGGCACGCGGCTGAAGCTGGACCCGGGCACCACCATGACCATCCGCAAGTGCACGTTCAACGCCCTGCACCGAGTGGAGACCAGCTCTTTCCGGGTGGACATAGGGCGCATCTGGGTGCGAGTGATAAAGGCCCTGACCCGTGGCTCCAAGTTCGAAGTGGAGACCCCGGCAGCCACCGCCGGCATACGCGGCACCGTCTTCGCCGTTGAGGTCGCCGCCGACGGCGGCACCGACATCGCCGTGTGGGACGGGTCGGTGGCAGTGGCGGCGGGCGGCGCCGGCACCCAGATTCCCGGTGGGCAGGTCGCCCACGTGCGGGCGGACGGCTCGGTGGCCGAAGTCCAGCCGCTGTCGGCCGACGAGCGCGCCCTCTGGCAGCAGCAACAGCATCTCGTGGCCCCCTACCTCAGCGTGGACAGCCCTGCCGAGGGCGCGGCGCTGTCGGGGAACGCTATCCGCATAGAGGGCTCAACGGAGCCCCGCGCCCAGGTAGCGGTCAATGGCCAGCCCGTCAAGACCAGCTTGCTGGGCCGCTTCATCGTGAACCTTACCGTGTCTTCCCCCGAGGTCCTGGGCGAACCGCCCACCATAACCGTGGTAGCCACTGATCGCCACGGCGCACAGACCACCGTGACGCGCACCCTGAAGCGGCAGTAAGGCTCCTCGCGCGCTTTAGGCCTCCACCTCCCACGGCGCTCTCCTGGCCTCTGGCGGCGCTCCCACCTCGATGACCACCGGCAGGATGATGGGCCGGCGCTCGGTGAGCGCGAAGATGCGTCGGCGTAGGTCGCCTCGCACCCTCGTCTCAAGCTGCTCGCGATCCGCCTGACCGGCGGCCAGGGCTTCGGCGACCGCCGTGGACACGGTCGCCTGCAACTCCTCCATGATGTGCTGCGCGTCGCGCACGTAGACGAACCCCCGGCTGTATATCTCGGGCTCTGCCAACAGCTTTCTGGTCCCGTAGTCCAGCACGATGGTAGCCATCAGCACGCCGCCTTCGCTGAGGCTGTGGCGGTCGCGCAAGACGATATCGCCCACGTCTCCCACGCCCAGGCCGTCCACGTTCAGGCTGCCGGCGGCCACCCGGTCCACCACTCTGGCCCGGCCCTGGGAGAACTCCAGCACGTCGCCCAGGTCAAGCAGGAAGACCCGATCGCCGGGCACGCCCATCTCGGCGGCCATGGCCCGGTAGGCCACCAGGTGCCGGTACTCGCCGTGATATGGGATCAGGTACTTGGGCCGCACCAGGCCCACCAGCATCTTGATGTCCTCGCGGCTGCCGTGACCGGACACGTGGACGCCCATCTCCGGCCCGTGGATTACCTGGGCGCCACGGCGGAAGAGGTTGTTGATGGTGCGGAAGATGAGGGCCTCATTGCCGGGGATGGAGCTGGCGGAGATGATGACCGTGTCGCCCGGCGTGACCTCCAGGTACTTGTGCTCGCCCTGGGCCATCAGGGACAGCGCCGAGAGCGGCTCGCCCTGGGTGCCGGTAGTGATGCAGGCCACCTGGCGCGGCGGCAGCTCGGCGATCTCGCGCGGCTCGACCAGCAGGCCGTCGGGGATGGTCAGGTAGCCCAGCTCCACGGCCGTCTCGCAGATCTGCACCATGCTCCGGCCCAGCACGGCGACCTTGCGCCGGTGGCGGTGCGCCACGTCCAAGACCTGCTGAATGCGCGACAGGTTGGAGGCGAAGGTGGCGACGATGACGCGGCCTCTGGCCTGGCCGAAGTAGCGGTCCAGCGCCTCCTTCACCAGGCGCTCGCTGGGCGTGTAGCCGGGCTTGTCTATGTTGGTGCAGTCGGAAATCAGCGCCAGTACGCCCTGGGTGCCCAGGGCCGCCAGCTTCTGCACATCGGCCGCCGGGTCCGTCAGCGGCGTCAGGTCGAACTTGAAGTCGCCGGAGTGGATGATCAGCCCCTGCGCGGTGTGAATGGCCAGCCCCACGCCATGGGGGACGCTGTGGTTGACGGCCACCAGATCCAGGCGGAAGGGCCCAATCTCGACGCTCTGTCCGGCGTCCACGGGGTGCATGGGCACGGCGCCGGAACGCCCGTGCTCGCGCAGCCTCAGCTCCGCGAGTCCCAGGGTCAGCGGCGTGCCCCAGACGGGCGCCTGCACCTGCTCCAGCAGGAAAGGCAGGGCCCCGGTGTGGTCCTCGTGGCCGTGGGTCAGGATGATGCCCACCACGTCCTGGGCCCGCTGCGCCAGGTAGCTCATGTCGGGGATGACGATGTCCACCCCCAGCAAGGTCTCGTCGGGGAACATCAGGCCGGCGTCAATGACCAGGATGCTGCCGGCCTGCTCCACCAGGATCATGTTCTTGCCGATGGCCCCGGTGCCGCCCAGGGGAATCAGCGAAACGGGGGGCTTCTTGGGCATGCCAAGCCTCCGCTGCCAGCCGCCTCGTGTCGCGGCGGCGCTACTCCTCGCCGGTGAGGATCGGCTTCATGCGTATCATATCATCTACCAGGGTCTGCCGCAATTGGGGCTTGTGAATGGCGGCGGCGGGGTGATACAGGGGCACGTAGAGGATGCCGCCGTGTCGCACCGGGGAGCCGTGCACTTTGGAGATGGTCAGGCCGGGGTCAATGAGGACGCGCAGGGCCGGGGAGCCCAGCGTGCAGATGACCTGCGGCTGGAGGGCCGCAATCTGGCCGATGAGGTAGTCGTTGCAGGCCTCCACCTCCGAGGGCAGGGGTTCGCGATTGTCGGGCGGGCGGCACTTGACGATATTGGTGATGTAGACCTCCTCACGCCGCAGGCTCGCCTCCCACAGGAGCTGGTTGAGCAACTGCCCGGCCGGGCCCACGAAGGGCCGTCCCTGGATGTCCTCCTGCACCCCCGGAGCCTCGCCCACGAACATGATGCGGGCGTTCTCAGGCCCGTCGCCCGGCACCGCATGGCGCCGCCCACGTGCCAGCGGGCACTTGGTGCAGGCGCGCACCTCGGCCGCGATTTGCTCCAGGTCAGTCATGTGCGCCTCGGGCCGTGCCCTCCTCAGACCAGCTTGAGCTCCTCCAGCACGGCCTTGATCTGGGCCTCCTCGGCCTGGGTGGTTTCCACCAGGGGCAGGCGCAGGCCGCCCGGGTCGAAGCCGGCCAGGCGCAGAGCGGTCTTCACCGGCGCCGGGTTCACCGAGGTAGGGAGGAAGAGCACCTTGAACAGCGGGAACAGCCGCTGGTGAAGCTTGGCCGCCTTCTCGGTATCTCTGGCCGCGAAGCTCTCGATCATCTCGCGCATCTGCGGGCCCGCGACGTGCGAGACGACGCTGATCACGCCGTAGCCGCCCACTGCCAGCAGGGGCAGCGTCACGCTGTCGTCGCCGCTGTACACCTTGAAGCCTTTGGGCACGCCGGCGCAAATCTCGCTGACGTTGTCCATGCTGGCCGGCGCCTCTTTGACGGCGACGATGTTGTCAATCTGGGCCAGGCGGATGATGGTCGGAGGGTCAATGTTGCGTGCGGTGCGGCTGGGGACGTTGTAGACGATGATGGGCAGGCTGGTGGCCTCGGCGATGGTCCGGAAATGCTGGTACAGCCCCTCCTGCGGCGGCTTGTTGTAGTAGGGCCCCACCAACATGGCCGCGTCCACGCCGGTCTTTTCAGCCTCTTTGGTGAGGTCAATGGAGGCTGCCGTGTTGTAGTCGCCCGTGCCGGCGATGACCGCGGCTCGGTCGCCCACAGCCTGCTTGACCGTCTCGTAGAGCTTGAGCTTCTCGTCGTGGGTCAAGGTGGGCGATTCGCCCGTGGTCCCGGCCACCACCAGCCCTTCGGAGCCCCGCCCGATCAGCCACAATGCCAGCTCGGCCGCCCGTGCGTAATCCACCTGGAGGTCGTCATCGAACGGCGTCACCATCGCGGTTAACAGTCGTCCGAACTCCGGCATATCCCATCCCTCCCGGTCAGGCGTGTCGGGCAAGTCCCTGACCCACGGGCTCGGACTACAGCAGGCCCCGCTTGACCATCTCCTCGGCAATCTGGATGGCGTTGAGCGCGGCGCCCTTGCGCAGGTTGTCCGCCACCACCCAGAGGTTGAGCCCGTTGGGAATCGTGCCGTCGGCGCGGATGCGGCCCACCAGCACGGCGTCCTTGTACTGGTCCTTTTCCACGTCGCGCGGCGTCGGATAGGTGCGCTCGTCAGGGCCCGCGTACTCGGCCGTGTTCGGCTCGTCAATGACTATGACTCCGGGGGCCCGCTGGGGGTCACTGAGGATCTCGCGGGCCTGCTCCGGCGTCAGCTTCTTCTCGGTCTCGATGTTGATGGCCTCGGCGTGGCCCACCACGACCGGCACCCGCACGGTGGTGGCCGTGATGCGGATGGTGTCATCGTTCATGATCTTCTGCGTCTCGACCACCATCTTCCACTCTTCCTTGGTGCTGCCGTCGGGCAGGAACCTGTCAATGTGCGGCAGCACGTCGAAGGCGGTGGACTTGCGGAAGATGGTGGGGTCGCACTCCGGCTCGCGGCCCGCGAGCAACGCCGCGGCCTGCCGCAGCAGCTCGTCCACGCCCGCCTGCCCCCAGCCGGACACCGACTGGTAGGTGCTCACCACGATGCGCCTGATGCGGGCGGCGCGGTGCAGCGGCGCCAGCGCCACCACCATCTGAATGGTGGAGCAGTTGGGGTTGGCGATGTGGTGGTGCTCGGGTCTCACGGCGCCGATGTTGACTTCCGGCACCACCAGGGGCACGTTGGGGTCCATGCGGAAGTCGGAGCCGTTGTCAATCAGCTTGGCTCCCTTATCCATGGCCGTCTGCGCCCATTGCACGCTCGCGCCTCTGGCCCCCTCGCGCCCGGCGAAGAACACCAGGTCCAGGCCGTCGAACTCATCCGCCGCGACCTTCCGTACCTCCATCTCCTGGCCACCGAGGACCTCGGTGCGGGCGCTGGTGGCCATAACCCGCAGGTCGCTGTCCAGGGGGAAGTCGCGCTCCCGCAGGATGGAGACGATGCGGTCTCCCACCGGCCCTACGCCAACCAGGCCGACTCTCAGTCCCACGGCCGTCTCACCTACTTGAGCAGGCTGTCCAGGCCCACGGTGAGCCCCTGCCGCTTGACCACCTCGCGCACAGCCATTAGTACCCCAGGCGTGAAGCTTTCATGCGTGAGGGAGTCGTGGCGGATGGTCAACGTCTCTCCCAGGCCGCCGAAGATGACCTCCTGGTGCGCTACCAGCCCCGGCAGCCGCACGCTGTGAATGGTCACCCCCTGGGACTGTCCCCCACGCACGCCCTCAAGCTTGGTGATCTCGGTGGGCACAGCCCGCCACGGCGTGCCCCGGCCCTCAGACATCAACTGTGCCGTCTTCAGCGCGGTGCCGGAGGGGGCATCCTTCTTACCGTCGTGGTGCAGCTCCACGATCTCGGCGCACTCGAAGTGCTTGGCCGCCTCCTGGGCGAAGCGCATCATGAGGTTGGCGCCCAGAGAGAAGTTGGGGCTCACCAGGGCGGCCGCCTGGTGCTTCTGGCACAGCTCCGCTATCTCGGCCAGGTCCGTCTCGCTCAGCCCGGTGGTGCCGACGACGCAGTTGACGGAGCGCTCCAGCGCGGTGCGCACGTTGCCCATGACCACGCGCGGGCTGGTGAAGTCCACCATGACGTCGGGCCGGGCTTGGTCCAGCGCCGCCGCCAGATCGCCGCTGACCTCGACCCCACTAGCGCCAACGCCGGCCAGGTCGCCGGCGTCCTCGCCGAGCCCCACCAGGTCCACTGCCGCCGCCAGGCGCAGGTCGTCCTGCGCGGCGATCGCCTTCACGGTGGCTCGGCCCATCCGCCCGCAGGCCCCACAGACGCAGACGGTTATAGCTGGCACGCGTACCCCTCCAGATTGATGCCCGCCAGTGGGCCCAGGGCTGCCAGGGCCAGCGGGCCGTCAGCAAACATGCCGTGCGCCACCCGCTGCACGTCTTGGGCAGACACCTTGGCCAAGCAGTCCAGGATTTCCTGCACCGGCAGCAGCCGGCCGTGGTACAACCAGGATTCCGCCAGGTGTTCGGCCCGCACGCCCATGTCATCGAGGGCCAACTCCACGCGGGCGGTAAGCTGCTCGCGCGTCTCCTCCAGTTCCTCCGGCCGCAGCCCATGGGCGGCGATGTCGGCCAGCTCCTGACGGAAATGGGCCACAATGTCGGGGATGGCGGCCGGCCGGGCCCCGGCGAAGAGCGCCACGCAGCCGCCGCAGGAATGGGCGTTGGCGTCGCTGCCCACTGAGTAGGCCAGGCCCTTCTTCTCACGCACCTCCCGGAAAAGGCGGGAGGCAGCGCCGCCGCCCAGGGCTATCGAGATGATGCGCTCGGCATAGAGATCGTCGTCCGCGCGGGCGCAGCCGCGCACGCCCAGGCAGATGTGGGCCTGGGAGCCCTCGCGTTCGATGACCTGGGAGCCACTGCGAGGCTCCAGGCGCGGCAAGGCCCGGCCCGGGGGGTCCTGGGCTGGGACGTCGAAGTGCTGGGCAGCCACGGCAGCCAGCTCCTCGTGCTCAATGTCGCCGGCGGCGGCCACGACCATGTTGGCGGGCGTGAAGTAGGTGCTGGTGAAGTCGAGGAAGTCCTGGCGCCGCAGCCGCTGCACGCACTCTAGTTGGCCCAGGGTGGTGCGGCTGAGCGGGTGGTCGCCCCAGAGGACCTCGGCCAGCAGGTCGTCCACCACCTGCTCGGGGTCGTCCTCGTACTGGGCGATCTCCTCGGCCACCACGAGCTTCTCCCGCTCGATGTCCTCGGCGGCCAGGCGGGAATGCAGGACCATGTCGGCCAGCACGTCCAGGGCCAGGGGCACGTGCTCGCCCAGGCAGCGGGCCAGGAAGCAGGTATGCTCTTTGTCCGCGTAGCCGTTCAGATCGGCGCCCACGCGGGCCATGAGCCGGTCAATCTGCTCGCCGCTGCGCCGCGGGGTGCCCTTGAACAGCATGTGCTCCAGGAAATGGGCCAGGCCACGCCGCTGCGGGGGATCGTGGGCGGACCCCGCGCCTATCCACACGCCGATGACCGCCGGGCGGCGTCCCGGCACGCGCTCAGTGAGGAGGGTGAGGCCGCTGGGCAGCCTCGCCAGCTTCGGCTCCTGGGCATCCACTGTTGGCAATCGCCAGCCGGCCCGCTGTCAGCCGTGGCAGGCCGGGCGCCTGGGCGGCTACTTCTTGGGCTTCTCGCGGAAATAGGGCTTGAGGCCGCCTCCGCCCTCGTCGCCGCCTCGCGGGGGCCGCCCACGCTGGCCGCCACGTCCTCCCCCGCCTCTTGGTCGCCGCTCCTCGCCGCCGGGCCTGGCGCCCTCGCCGCCGCTTCGCGGCAGCAGCGCCTTGCGGCTGAGGCGGATCTTGCCCTCGTCATCCACGTCAATCACCTTGACGGTGACCTCGTCTCCCACCTTGACCACGTCTTCGGTCTTCTCCACGTGCTCCCAGGCCAGGGCGGAGATGTGGATGAGGCCCTCTTGCCCCGGGCCGAGGGCCACGAAGGCCCCGAACGGCATGGTGCTCACCACTTTGCCTGTCACCACCTCGCCCACCTCGAACTTGCGGGTGAGTTCCTCGATACGCGCCTTGGCCGCCTCTGCGCCCTCCGCCTTGGTGGAGCTGATGTAGACGGTGCCGTCGTCCTCCACGTCAATCTGGACCTCGCACTCGTCCTGGATCTTGCGGATGGTGCGCCCGCCGGGGCCGATCAGCAGGCCAATCTGCTCGCGGTCAATGTGCATGGCGAACATGCGGGGCGCGTACGGGGACAGGTCCGCCCGCGGCGCGGCGATCGCACTCGCCATGTTGTCCAGGATGACGGCCCGGGCCTGCTTGGCCGCGGTCAGCGCCTCGCGCAGGATGTGCAGGGGAATGCCCGGCTTCTTGACGTCCAGGTGGATGGCGGTGATACCGTCGCGCGTGCCTGCCACCTTGAAGTCCATGTCGCCGGAGGCGTCCTCCACGTACTGGATGTCGGTCAGGATGCGGTACTTGTCGCCCTCCATCACTAGGCCCATGCCCACGCCGGCCACGGGCGCCGTGACGGGCACGCCGGCGTCCATGAGGGCCAGCGAGCTGGCGCACACGGCTGCCATGGAGCTGGAGGAGTTGGACTCCAGCACCTCCGAGACCAGGCGAATGGTGTAGGGGAAGGCAAGCTCGTCGGGCAACACGTGGAGCAGGGATGTCTCCGCCAGTACGCCGTGGCGAATCTCGCGGCGGCTGGGCCCGCGCAGGGGCCTGACCTCGCCCCCGGAGTAGGGCGGAAAGTTGTACTGGTGCATGAAGCGCTTGTACTCCTCTTCCGCCAGCGTGCGCACCAGCTTCTGATCCCGCACGGCGCCCAGGGTGGCTACGGTGAGCACCTGCGTGTCGCCCCGCGTGAACACGCCCGAGCCGTGGGCCCGAGGCAGGAAGCCCGCCCGGCTGTCCAGGCTGCGCACTTCGTCCATGCGCCGGCCATCGGGGCGCGTGTCCTGGTCCAGGATCAGGTCGCGGACGATCTGCCGCTCCAGGCGCTCTACGGACTCGACGAGGTCTACGACGTTGTCGCCGTTCTCGTTCAGCAGCTCCTGCTTGGCGCGCGCCATGACCGCGTTCAGGCGCAGTCGCTGCTCCAGCTTGTCCTTGGTGGTCAAGGCCTGGTGCAGCTCTGCGCCGATCAGGTCCTGCACTTGCCGGTAAGTCTCCTCCTGAAGCTCCCAGATCTGGTACTGGTCGCTCTTGGGCTGCCCGTGCTGCTGGCCGAATCCGGCGAGCAGGTCAACCACGGGCATCAAGGCCTGCTGGCCGAACTCGATAGCCGCGGCCACCGCCTCTTCGGGTGCTTGTCTGGCGGCTACCTCCACGGAGACCACGCCCGCCTTGGCACCCATGACCAGCACGTGCAGGTCGCCGGCCTCGATCTGCTCATAGGAGGGGTTGAGTATGAACTCGCCGTCGAGCCGGCCCACCTCGGCGGCGGCCACCGGCCCGGTGAAGGGGATCGAGGAAATGGTCAGGGCGGCGGAGGCGCCGAGCACGCAGACCAGGTTGGGCGAGTTCAGCTCGTCGGCGGAGAGGGCGGTGGCGATGATCTGCACGTCGTTGCGCAGGCCCGGAGGCAGCAAGGGGCGCACGGCCTTGTCTAGCAGGCCCATGGTGCGGGTAGCCTCTTCGGTGGGCCGCCCTTCGCGCTTGAAGAAGCCGCCGGGGATGCGCCCCACCGCGTACATCTTCTCTTCGAAGTCCACCCGCAGGGGCAGGAAGGACGTCCGTTCCTGCACTTCCTTGCTGGCGCAGACGGTCACCAGTGCGATGGTGTCGCCATAGCGCACCACGACCGCGGCGTCCGCCTGCCGGGCTATACGGCCAGTTTCAATGGAGAGGGGACGTCCGGCATACGTCATTTCCGCGACGTTGGGCATACTCAACTACACGCTCCTCTGGGCGCATAAGCGCCCTGGGGCAGCCCTCGCGGAAATAGAGGAAGCAGGGAAAAGAGGGCCGTTGGCCCTCCTTGCCCTGTTTCCCCGGTTCCCGTGAGAGCGCCCATGATTGTGGCCCCACGAAGGGGCGCAGTTCTGACGGCGAGGCCGGACCTGCCGGCCAGGCCTCACCGGCTGGCATTTAGGCCCGCACGCGCAGGCCCAGCTTCTCCGCCACGATGCGGTAGCGCGTGACGTCGGTGTTGTGCAGGTAGTTCAGCAGACGTCGGCGCTGCCCTACCATCTTCAGCAGCCCGCGGCGGCTGTGGTGGTCCTTGCGGTGCTCTTGTAGGTGCCGGTTCAGGTGCTCGATGCGAGCTGTTAGCAGCGCGATCTGCACCTCCGGCGATCCTGTGTCCGTTTCGTGCCGCTTGTACTGCCCGATAACCTCAGACTTGACCTGCTCAAACTGACTCACACGACTCACCTCTCTCGTCCAGCGAATCCCGCCCCCGCGGCTGGCGCTGGTGACCGGCGTCCGGCCCCAGGGGTGGGCTTTCAGCAGGCTGAGGCTCGCAGTGGCTGGAGCTGGCCTGCTGGCGCTGCTTGCCGCATTTGCTTGATCTGCTCTACATCCCGGCCAATCTGCTCTGCCAGGGCTGCGGTGCTCTCGAAAACCGCCTCGTCCCGCAGCCGCTGTACGAACTCCACGCGCAGCCGGGTCCCCTTGCGACCCTCTGAGGGTAGCGCCGGCCTCAACTCACCCTCGATCAGATACGCCTCCACCAAGCGCGCGGGCCGGCCCAGAGTGGGTGCGCCGCCCACGTTCACGGCTGCCAGCGCTTGCTGGCTCCCCAGATAGGCGCAGCCGACGTAGACGCCGTCGGCCGGCACGACCTTGCGTTCCGGCACGGCCACATTAGCGGTCGGGAAGCCCAGTGTTCTCCCTGTGCCTGTGCCCCTCTCCACCTGCCCCTCGATCGCGTAGGGACGCCCCAGCATTTCGCCCGCGCGGGCCACGTCTCCTGCCCGCAGCGCCTGGCGAATGGCCGTGCTGCTGACTGGGCTGGTGTTGACCTGGGCCAGGGGCACGCGCGCGACGCCTATCCCATACTGACGGCCCAGCCCCTGCAAGGTCTCAATCGTGCCCGCTCCGCCGGCCCCGAACGTGTGGCTCTCGCCGGCCACAACCGCCTGCGCCCCCAGGCCGCGCACGTAGAGATCGCGGACGAAGCGCTCGCAGGGCCACTGGCTCAGCTTCCGGTCGAACCGCACGACCACGCACAGTTCGACCCCCTGCGCGGCCAGCAGCGCCAGCTTCTCCTCCGGCAGCGTCAGCCGACGGTCGGGCCCGTCGGGACGGAAGAATTCGTCGGGCGAGGGCTCAAAGGTGGTCACCACCACCTGGCCGCCGACCTGGGCCGCCAGCTCGCGGGTGCGCGCCAGCACTGCCTGGTGGCCGAGATGCACGCCGTCGAAGACGCCGACCGCCAACACCCTGGGCCGCTCGGCTCCCGGCAAAGCTCTGATGCCTCGCAGGACCTTCATGCAGGTTCCGTAGCCGGCCCTCTCCCTGCCGAGTCTGCCAGCACCTTCTTCGGTCGCAGCACGCCTCGCTCCGCCTCGCGCGCGTACTGGCCCACGCAGACCAGCTCGCCCTCCGGGGTGCAGCCTCGGGCCAGAGCGCCGTCTGCCGGCTCCGTGTCCGCGGGCGGGCGGCTGATCCACACCGGCTGGCCACGAGCCAGGATGCGCCGCTGGCTGGCCGTCAGCTCGACGAGGGGCAGATGCCCCAAGGCGGCTGCCAGTGGCTCCAGCGCCGCTCCGATGGCCTCCCTGTCCGACAACTCCTCCAGCGTCCTCGAGCCCGCCAGGTGGTAGCGGCCCGCCCGGGTACGCAGCAGGAATGACAGGTGTCCCCCGCAGCCCAGCGTCTCGCCTACTTCGGCGCACAGGCTGCGCACATAGGTTCCCTTCGAGCAGGTCACCGCAAAGAGCACCTTGGCTCGCTCGCCCGGCTCCATGCGCAGCAGCTCCACCTCGTAGACGCGCACGCGGCGGGGCTGGCGCTCTACCGTCTGCCCCTGCCGCGCCAGCTCATAGAGCTTTCTGCCCCCGCGCTTCGCCGCCGAGAACATGGGCGGGGGCTGTTCGCGTTCGCCCACTAGCCCCGCCAGGGCTGCGCGAACCTGCTGCTCGGTTACGCTGCTGGCGTCGGCTTCGGACAGCAGCTTGCCCTCGATATCGAGGGTATCGGTGGTAGCGCCCAGCGTCAGCTCCGCCAGGTAGCTCTTGTCCTCGGGCGCCAGGTACTCAGCCAGCCGCGTGCCCTTCCCCAGGCACAGCACCAGCACGCCGGCGGCCATCGGGTCCAGGGTGCCCGTGTGCCCCACGCGCCTGACACCGGCGACCTGCCGCACGTAGTCCACGACATCGTGCGAGGTCATGCCCGGGGGCTTGCAGACATTGAGAATGCCGTCCATAGTCTCAGGTTACAGTTGTCAGGTCTCAGGTTGCAGGTTTCAGCAGGGCCTGCAAGGCCCCCAGCACCAGTTCGCTGGCGGTCCGCAGGTCCCCGACGATGGTGCAGCCGGCGGCGCTGGCGTGCCCGCCGCCGCCGAACTTCCTGGCCACGGCGGCCACGTCTAGGTCGTCGCCCGAGCGCAGGCTCACGCGCACCTGGCCTTGCCCCTCGTCCCGCAAGAGCGCCGCCGCCTGCGCACCCTCCACGCTTTGGAGCCGCTCCACGATGCCTTCGGTCTCGTTGGCGCCGGCGTGGGCCGCCGCGAAGTCCTCGGGCCCCAGCGCGGCCCAGAGGATGCGGCCGTCCTCCAGGGCCTGTGCCGACTGCAAGGCGCGCCCCAGCAGGGCCACTGACGACAGCGGCTTCTGATCGTGGGCGCGGAGCGCGATCTCGTGCGGATCGGCGCCCGCCTCGGCTAGCTGCGCGCAGATGGCCAAGGCCGCCGCCGTCGTGTTGCGGAAGCGGAAGAAGCCGGTATCCGTGGCGATGGCGCAGTACAGACAGGTGGCCATCGCAGGAGTGACAGCCACCTTCATGTGCCTCAACAGCCGGTAGACCTGCTCCCCCACGGCTGCCGCGCTGGGGTCCACCCACTGCACGTCGCCGAAGGGCTGATCGCCCGTGTGGTGGTCTATGTCCACCACGATGTGCGCGGCTGCGGCCACCTCGCGGCTGACGGCCATGCGCTCCGGGCCGTCGCAATCGAGGACCACCAGCACCTCCGGGGGGTCATAAGACCCGCCGGAGAGGCCCGCGGCCTCCTTGCGCACACCCTCTATGCCTGGCAGGAACCGATAGTGAGGCGGCACCTCGCCGCCGGCTACCACTTCCGCCTGTTTGCCCAGGTCCCTGAGTGCATGCTGCAAGGCCAGGGCCGAGCCCAGCGCATCGCCGTCAGGCCTCTCGTGGGTCGTCAGGAGGAAGGTCTTCTTGCGGCGTATGATCTGGGCTATCTTGGCTGGGGCTGATGGCATCTGTTCGCTCCGCAGCGATGTTCTTCAGCAAGCCCTCAATACGCTGGGCCCGTTCGGCGGTGCGATCCTGGTGAAAGGCGAGCGTCGGCACGAACCTCAGGTCCAGCCGCTCCGCCAGTTGCGCCCGGATGTACTTGGCGGCTCGCCGCAGGCCCTTCAGGCTGCCCTGCCGGGCTGCCTCATCGCCCAGCACGCTCACGTACACGCGCGCATGGCGTAGGTCCACGGAGACCGCTACCTCGGTCAGGGTGACGAAGCCAATGAGCGGGTCGTGCAGCTCGTGGTGGATGATATCGCTAAGCTCGTGCTTGAGCAGCTCTTGTACGCGCTGCTGCCGCTGTGTCGCCACGACTCCGGCCCTCCGCTCCCACCTAACTGCCTGGCGTCAGGCAGGCAAGTAGTCCGTCTCGCAGGCCACGACGCTGGCTCGCGGCTCGGCCTCGATGAAGCGCAGCACGGCGTTGAGCACGCGGTCCGCCTGAGCCTGGGAGTTGCTCACGTAAGCGGCGCCGAGGACGGCGTGGCGCTTATCGTCCAGTTTGTCCACCTCGGCGGCGGAGACGTTGAAGCGGGTCTGCAAGCGCCCCAGCAGGCTCTTGACCACGCGCCGCTTGTCCTTGAGCGTCAGGCCGTCGGATATGAACAGCTCTATGCGCAGACAGCCAACCACCATGGCGGTGTGACTCCGGCGGGCCTCCCGGCTAGCGGCGTACCTCCTCGGTGGTCCAGACCTCGACCACGTCGCCCTCCGCCCAGGCGCGGAAGTCGGGCACGACAATGCCGCACTCGCTGCCGGCAGACATCTCGTTCACGTCGTCCTTGAGGTGGCGCAGCGATACCAGCTTGCCCTGGTAGACTTGCTCCCCGTTGCGCAGGACCTTGATGTCGGCGCCCCGCCGCACTACTCCCTCGGTTACCCGACAGCCAGCGACCACGCCCAGCCGGCTGATGCGGAATAGCTGCCGCACCTCGGCCCGCCCCAACATGACCTCGCGGTAGATGGGCGCCAACATGCCTTTCAAGGCGGCCCGCACGTCGTCAATGGCCTCGTAAATCACGCGGTAGGTGCGAATCTGGACGGCGTCGTGCTCGGCCAGCTTGCGGGCCGCCTCTACAGGCTCACTGTGGAAGCCGATGATGATGGCCTCAGAGGCCACGGCCAGCTCCACGTCGGACTCGGTAATGGGCCCCACGCTGCTGCTGAGGATCTCTATCTGCACCTCCTGGAACTCGGTGTTGAGGCGTTCCAGAGACTGCTGCAAAGCCTCCACTGAGCCCCACACATCGCCCTTCAGGACCACGTTGAGGTGCTTGCGCACGCCCTGTTCTACCTGCGCGAAAAGCTCCTCCAGGGTGACCCGGGCCTTGTCGGGCACCTCCTGCTCGCGCAGCGCTGTCCGGCGCTGCTGGGCCTTGGCCCTGGCCTCCCGCAGGTCGGCGCAGGCCTCCACGTCGTCGCCGGCCTCGGGCGTCTCGTTGAGACCCACCACCTCCACCGGCGTCCCCGGCAGGGCCTCGGAGACCAGCTGGCCATGGGCGTCCTGCATGGCCCGCACCTTGCCTGGCGCCAGGCCGCAGATGATGGCGTCGCCCTGTCGCAGGGTGCCCCGGCGCACCAGGATGGTGGCCAGCGGGCCGCGGCTGTGGTCGAGTTGGGCCTCGATGACCACGCCGGAGAGCGGCCCGGCAGGCTCGGCCCACAACTGGCGCATGTCGGCCACCAGCAGGATCATGTCGAGCAGGTCGCTGAGCCCTTCGCCGGTGACCGCCGACACGGGCACACTGACGGTCTCCCCGCCCCAGTCCTCCGGGACCAGCCCTCGGTCGGAGAGCTGCTGCTTCACCCGGTCCACGTTGGCTTCGGGCAGGTCAATCTTGTTGATGGCCACCAGCACGGGCACTTGCGCCGCTTTGGCGTGGCTGATGGCCTCGAGGGTTTGCGGCATCACGCCGTCGTCGGCGGCCACCACCAGCACCACGATGTCGGTCACCTGAGCGCCGCGGGCGCGCATGGCGGTGAAGGCCTCGTGGCCCGGGGTGTCCAGGAAGATGATGCGGCGGCCGTCGTCGGTGGTGATCTCAGAGGCGCCGATGTGCTGGGTGATGCCGCCGTACTCCGTGCCCACCACGTCGCTCTGGCGAATCTTGTCCAGCAGCGTGGTCTTGCCGTGGTCCACATGGCCCATCACGGTGACCACCGGGGGCACTGCGATGGCCCACTCGGGGCGCTCTCCCACCTCCGCGCGGCGGGCTGGCTTGGCCGGCGGCAGCACCACCGGCGGCGCTTCAGCAGGCTGGGCACGGGCTGCCGGCTCGGCGGCGGCCGTGGGGGCAGCCACGCCCTTGTCGGCCAGCAGCTCGCGCACCGCGTTGGCAGTGGCCTCGTCAATGCTGCTGGCGTGGGAGCGCACCGTCACCCCCAGGCCCTCCAGCGCGTCGGAGAGCTTCTTGCTGTCGAGTCCCAGCTCTTTGGCCAAGGCGTATACTCGGATCTTGGCCATACCGCGTACCTCCTGCCCTGTGCGCCTCAAGCGTCCAGGGCTCGGCGCAGCGCCTCAATGGTCTCGGCGGGCACCTGCACCTTCAGCGACCGACTTAAGGCTCCGTTCTTGGCCGCCCGGGCCAAGCAAGCCGCCCGCGGGCAGAGGTAGGCCCCGCGGCCGGGCGCCTTGCCTGTGGGATCGTAGCTCACCTGGCCTGTGGGCGCCCGCACCACGCGCACCAGCTCCCGCTTTCCGGCGGGCTCGCCGCAGGCCACGCAGCGTCGTTGTGGTTGTCGGCGCACTCGACGCATAACGGGCCGCACCGTCTCCTAAACAGGGGCCGCCCCGGCCAGCAGCTCCCGGACTGTCTGCGCATCGGCGCCGCTGATGCTGCTGGCGTGGGTGGTAGCCTTGATGCCCTCCTCCTCCAGCACTTCCAGTAGCTCCATGACGGGCACCGCCAGCTCCCGCGCCAGTTGATACACCCGCACCCGCGGCATGGCCTGCCGCGCCGCCGCCTCCTGCGCCAGCCGCTCCTCCTCGCGGTACTGGCCCTGGCTGCGGATGTCAATCTTCCAGCCGGTCAAGCGAGCCGCCAGCCTCACGTTCTGCCCCCGGCGGCCTATGGACAGCGAGAGCTGATCGTCGGGCACCACCACCGTGGCCGCCATCTCGTCGGCTCTGGGCATTACCTGAGCCACCTTGGCGGGGCTCAAGGCGCTGGCCAGGTACTGCTTGATGTCGTCGCTCCAGCGCACAATATCCACCTTCTCGCCGCGCAGCTCGTCCACGATGGTCTGCACCCGCGACCCCCGCGCCCCCACGCAGGCGCCCACCGGGTCCACCTGCTCTTCGCGCGAGGAGACTGCCACCTTGGTGCGCGCCCCCGGCTCCCGCGCCACCGACTTGATCTCCACGATCCCGTCCTCCACCTCGGGCACTTCCAGCTCAAACAGCCGCTTGACCAAGAGGGGGTGGGTGCGCGAGACCACTACCTGCGGGTTCTTGGTGGTCTTGCGCACGTCCTGGATGTAGACCTTGATGCGCTCGTTGAAGCGGCAATTCTCGCCGGGGATCTGCTCGTGCGGGGGCAGGATGGCCTCCACGCGCCCCAGGCCGATGAACACGTTGCGGGCGTCCTTGCGCAGCACCTCGCCGGTGACCACCTCGCCAATGCGCTGGCTGAACTCGTCGTAGACCCTTTCCCGCTCCTCCTCGCGAATGCGCTGCACTACCACCTGCTTGGCGGTCTGGGCGGCGATGCGGCCGAAGTCGGCGGGGCTGATCTCCTCCTCGATGTACTCGATCTCCGGCTCCGGCGGCGCCTGCTCGCCGAGCTCCTCTTTCTCCTTGGCCTCTGCCGCCGCCCGCGCTTGCGCCAGGGCCTTGGCCAGGGCGGTGTCGGGGGTCTCCTCCTCGACCTCGACTGTGGTCACCTCCTGCGCCGTCTCCGCCTGCTCCGGCGCGGCCTCCGCGGGCGGGTACTTGGGTCGTCGGGCAAAGATGCGCACCTGGTGGCGCTGCCGATCCACTTCCACGCGGATATCGTTGGCGACGCCGTAGTTCTTGCGGTAGGCGGAGGCCAAGGCCGCCTCCACGGTTTCGAGAAGGGATTGCATGGGAATGCCCTTCTCGCGCTCGAGCTGCTCTAGAGCATCAATGAAGTCGCCGTTCATTTCTCAGCGCTCCCTGCCTGCCTTCCCTGCTTGCCTGTCGCCGTGCTGTCCGGCGCCCTTGCCGTGGTGCTTACGAGCCGCGGCCTGCTCCTGCTCCCAATCGAAGGCCAGCCGCGCCTCGGCGATGGCGTCCAATCCGATCTGTTCCACCTGGCCGCTGTGCTCCAGCAGCACGTGTTGCTGGCGCAACCCTCGCAGGCGACCGCGCACTGTGCGGCGCTTGCCGTCCGGGTCGGTGATCGCCACGTCGGCCAGCGTGCCGGCGAACCGCTCGTAGTGTTCCGGCCTGGTGAGCGGCCGCTCGATGCCTGGCGAGGAGACGATCAGGTGGTAGCTGCCCGCCACGGGGTCCAGGGCATCCAGCAGCAGGCTCAGGTGTCGGGCCATGTCCTGGCAGTCGTCCGCCGTGACGCCCTCGGGCTTGTCAATCAGGAAAGTGATCTCGCCCCGCCGGCCACGCCCGCCGTAGCTGACGTCCACCAGCTCGTAGCCATGCGCTGCCAGCAGCGACTCGCCCCGCTCTCGCAGCAGTGCTTCCACTCGTGACCGCTCCGCCTGGTGCATCCTGCGACGCTTCCCTGTCCTGCCCCACACGGGCGCTTAATATGCAGAAAAGAGTGGGCAAACCGCACCCACTCTTTGAGCAGTGACACAGCCCAAAGAAACTCCGACGGCTGCATTATAGCACAGGCGCCACGGCGCTGCAACTGCCTGGGGCAAAAAAAAGGCGGCCTCCAGGTTGGCCAGCGGGCAAAGAAGGATAGGGCAGGTTGGGGAAGCAATCCTCCACGCCGGCCTGCCTGCGGCAGCAGCTTGACGGTGGGAAGGGGGTGTGCTACTCTGCCGGTACTCGATGCTCGATCGGCGCGGGGACGGGAGGCGGCATGAGCTGGCCCTCAGCAGCGAGGCTGGTGCTGGTGACGGCCCTGCTGTGCTGCCCCGGCTGTCAGCCCTCGCCCAGTACCCCGGCTGCTGCGCCGTCGGCCGCCCGGCAGGAGTTGGCGCCCGCCATCGCCTTCTGCTCCACGTGCGACGACCCCAAGGGCGACATCTACGCGATGACTGCAACTGGGCAGGGCGCTCGGCCGCTGGTTGCCGAAGAGGGCGCGCAGGCCGACCCCGCCTGGTCGCCCGACGGGCGGCAGCTCGCCTTTGCCTCCAGACAGGCCGGCGGCTGGGGCATCTTTGTCTGCGATGCCGACGGCCAAGACGTGCGCAACCTGACCCACAGCCTCGCCAGCGACCGCCATCCTGCCTGGTCGCCCGATGGGCGGCGCCTGGCCTACGATTCCCGCGGCCAGGGTGGCGCGGTCATCCAGACCATGAGGGCAGACGGCAGCGACCGCGTAACCCTCACCGACGGCTACGGCAGCGACACGCATCCCTCCTGGTCGCGCGACGGACGCCGCCTCGTCTTCGACAGTGGGCGGGGCGGCACCGCACAGCTCTACCTCATGGACGCGGACGGCTCGGACCAACGGCGCCTGCCCACCGCCGGCCTGCGCGCCACCGAGCCCTCATGGTCTCCTCACGACGACCGCATCGCCTTCGTGGGTGGCCTGGGCTCGGCGGGCCGCATCTACCTGGTCAACGCCGATGGCAGCGGCTTCCGGCGTCTGACCCACGACGATCGGCCGGAGCGGGACCCGGCCTGGTCGCGCGATGGCACCCGGATTGTCTATGCGGCCCCTTCGGCAAAGCTCAGGGCAGGGCAGCCGGCGGGGAATTGGGATATATGGGTGGCCCCGGCGGCAGGCGGGCACAGTCGTCGGCTGACCTCCGACCCCGCGAAAGACGTAAGCCCCGCCTGGAGGCCTCTACCGCCGCAGGAGGGCCGGACGCAGTGAACGACTTCGCGGCCGCCAGAGAAGCAATGGTGCGGGATCAGCTCATCCGCCGGGGCGTCGGCGATGAGCGCGTGCTGACAGCTATGCGCACCGTGCCCCGGCACGAGTTCGTGCTGCCCGAGCACCTGGGCCTGGCCTACGACGACCAGCCGCTGCCCATTGGCGAGGGCCAGACCATCTCGCAGCCCTACGTGGTCGCGCTCATGCTGGAGCATCTGCACCTGCGCGGCGACGAGAAGGTGCTGGAGGTGGGGACGGGCTCGGGCTACCAGGCGGCGGTGCTGGCGGAGTTGGCTGCTGAGGTCTACACCATAGACCGCGTGGAGAGCCTGGCCCGCACGGCCCGCGAACGGCTCCTGCGTCTGGGCTACGACAACGTGACGGTGGTGGCGGGGGACGGCACCAACGGCCTGCCCGAGCAGGCTCCCTTTGAGGGCATCATCGTGGCGGCGGCCGCGCCCGGCCTGCCAGAGCCATTGATCGAACAGCTCGCCCCCGGCGGGCGGCTGGTAGCCCCGGTGGGCCGGCGGCACACGCAGTCCCTCGTCGTAGCCAGCAAAGTGGGCGATCAGATCGCTCAGCGCGAGCTGTGCGGCGTCGTCTTCGTCCCCCTCATCGGCGAGCACGGCTGGGAGAGCGAATACTGAGCCTTGCCGCCGCGCTGCTGTGGTGACAACGAAAGGTAGGCAATAAGCATGGCATCCCTGCTGTTCCGTGGCTACCGCCCTGACGGCGGGCCGCTGGACCCGCTGCCGACCTCGGGCTACCTGTCCGCCACCGACTTCGAGCCTTTCCCCGCGCAGGTGGAAGTGCAGGGCAGCATACTGCGGGCCAGCACGGACCCCGGCAGGCGGTTCTGCCTGGATTGCTGGTGGGAGGTGCCCGACTTCGGCCGGCTGGTGGTGCGCGCCGATAACGCCGGCGCGGGCTACCAGTGCCCGCAGGCCGCCGACCAGGTGCTGAATCTGAACTACGAGCTGGCCAGGAGTCGCCTGGCTGCCGTCCAGCGCCGCCTGCCCGAGGTTGATCCGCAGGGCGCCCTGGTGACGGGCCAGCTCGCCGCGCGCCACGCCGAGGCGCAGGAGATGCTCAAAGCAGCCGAGGCCGCCGCCGAAGAGGGCGAGCGCACCCGCCTGGCGACCAAGGCCCTCACCGCCGCCATGTGGGCCGGCGAGATGCTGGAGCTGGCCAAGGCCCGCGCTGACATCGAGCGCCGTGGGCCAAGGGAGCGCTTCCTGTTCGGCGCGAACGCCTTCGGCCTGGGCCAGGGCCCGGAGTACACGCGTCTCTTCGAGGAGCTGCTGAACTTCGGTACGGTCCCGTTTTACTGGGGTGGCTTCGAGCCCGAGGAGGGCAAGCCCAACTACACCCGCGCCGACCAGATCACCAACTGGCTCACCGGCGCCGGCCTCGCTGCCAAGGGCCACCCGCTGGTCTGGTTCTTCCCTCAGACCACGCCCCAATGGCAGCACGGCAAGAGCTACGAGCAGATGAAGCAGCTCTGCGTGGACCGCGTGCGCACCATCGTCTCCCGCTATCGGGGCAAGATTGACATCTGGGACATCATCAACGAGGCGCACGACTGGGCCAACGTCTTCCACTACAGCCACGAGCAGATGATCGAGATCGTGCGGGCCATCTCTGCGGCTGCCAAAGAGGCCAACCCCGACTGCCTGCGCATCGTCAACAACTGCTGCCTGTGGGGCGAGTATGTGGCCAGCGGCGATACCATGCAGGGCCACGAGGACAGGGAGCTGTGGTCGGCCTATCGCTTCCTGAAGGCCCTGGACGATGCCGGGGTAGACTACGACGTCATCGGCCTCCAGATCTACTACCCCAGCCGCGACCTGTTTGAGATCAGCCGCCTGGTGGACATGTTCGCTGGCCTGGGCAAGCCCGTCCACATCACCGAGCTGGGCACACCCTCACGCTACGAGGATGACCCCAACAGCCACCTCAAGGGCAAGGACGCCGTCAGGAACATGGGCTGGTGGCATGCGCCGTGGACCCAGACCATCCAGGCTGACTGGATCGAGGAGTTCTACACCATCTGCTACAGCAAGCCGTCGGTGCAGGCCATGACCTGGTGGGACTTCAGCGACCACGGCGGCCACTTCTGGCCCTGGGGCGGCTTCGTGGACCAAAACCTCCAGCCCAAGGAGAGCTACCGGCGGCTGAAGGCGCTCTTCACCGAATGGCGCGGCGAGCGGTGACGTGCCCTCGTGCTCTCTGTACGAGGGGCGTCTCGCCCCGACTGGTTGTTTATGTTCGCGGTGTTCCAGTGGCTAGGTCCGCAAGGCCGTCGGGGTCGATCCCAAACATTGCCAGCATGCGTCGCACTAGCGCCGGCATGTTCTCCTCCCATTCCTGTGTGAGCGTCGTCGATCCGAATTGTATGCGCGTGCAATGATCCGCGAGGTTGGGGTCAACCTCGATGCTCGTGGCCCATGGCACACGCTGGTGGCGGGCCCTTGCCCGCAGGGCGTCAACCATGGCGGGAGACACGAAGACGCGCACGGGCTGAGGGCCGAAAGTGTCCCGCCAGCTGCTCAGTAAAGCACTGGCGAACTCGATGAATTGCACGGCGAATCGCTGGGCGTCCACGACTGCTCCCTCCTTCATCCTTCCCTCTCTGGCGAGCGGTGCGTGGCCGTTATCCAATCGGCCACGAGGGGATGCACTCGTCAATCTCGCGCATCAGGCGGATGGTCTCCCGCAGGGCCACCACGACCTTCCGATAGTGCTCCAGGTCGTCCTCGGTGAGCTTGCGTCCGCCCGCCGGACGAGCGGGCCGACAACCGAGCATAAACGCGCCGAGTGCGGCCCACCGTCGCGGCAGCTCAGGCCAGCAGGTGGAGGGCGTCACGTAAGGCATCGAGCTCTCTGGCCGTCAGCCCCCACAGCTGGGCAGCGGCTTCGTCTATTTGCTCTTCGATGTCGCGGAGCTCTTCAGACTCGTACGCGGCCTTACCTCGGGCACTGACGAGCTGGTGGGCTTGCTGGGACAAGTCCGAGAGGGCGGTGTGTGTTTGGTTTTCGGGGTGGAATTTGGAGACGGCGACGTTTTCCAGGAGGTGGGTGGAGATCTGTGTCAGCACCATGTAGCACTGGCACACTAGGCGGCTTGGTACCGAGTTCAGCACAGCGCAAACATAGTGCGCTTCGGCTCCCTCTTCGAAGGGCACCATCATAACATGGTGCTCCGGAATCACTGGCTTCGTGCCGATCCCAGAAGCTGTGGCAGTGGACACGACGCAGGCGCGCAGGTCTGGTGCCATATCAGGCCATACGACCTTATAGGGGGCAAAGGTGTACGTGCTGATTGCGTACATAGAGTAGAAGGGGTCTTTAGGGACAGCTTTCGAGGCGCGGTCTAGCAGTTGCCTCTTGAATCTCTTCAGATACGCGTGAGCGTGTGGCCACTTGCGGATCACCAGCTCCTCTGCGTATCCCACGCGAGTGTTGGGATCTTGGACCATCAGAATGTACAGCGAAGGCTCAGCCTTCCAGCGCGAAGCGTCTCGACCGCGCAGAAGCGGGTACACGAGTTCCCCCTCGAGCGCCGTCGGCTCGGCATGAAGGTGGATTCGCCCCTCGCCCTCGGCGTTCTTGGCTAGCACTAGCTCATGCACCAAGGGCTGAATCCACTCGAGCCAGTACACTTCGTTCAACCCTCCGGTGTATGAACCTGCGTGCGCCCTGTAACCGCTACGGCCGCATACCTTCTCGATGACAGGCAGCGCAGCCGCAGGCGCCGATAGCCAGGGCGAGGTAGGCGATGGGTCAACCGGGTGTGCCAGAAGGGGCACGCGGTTGGTGGCGGCCCGCGCCTCCTCGAGGCTGTCATCTTCGTCAACGTGGTGCGCACCACGGCGCCAAGCTACGTATGGCACGGGATAGCTTGTCGGCGTTCCTTTCTGCCACACGATTAGGCCAGTGCGGTTCGCTGCGCCTTCGAATGGCTTAACATCCACAAGATCATGCGTGACGAGCACTTTGAGGTCCGGGCCGCCGCCTAGCTTGAACCGACGGAAGCCGTCGCCCGCCCCTTTCGTCTTGAACACCGTCTGCGTAATCAGGAAGCCGAGCTTCCCACCGTCCTTCAGATAGCTGTCCGTGCAGGCATACGCGAAGAGCATGGCCATGTCTTTCTTGCCGCCGCCTAGCCGAGCAGCGTGACCTTTCAGGGAGAACAAGCCATGTTTGTGCCACATGTCAATCGTGGCAATCTTGTACTCTTCCGAGAGACTCTCCCAGTTAATCCACGGCGGATTCCCCGCCACGTAATCGAACTTCGCCTGGAAGAGCGGCGCAAAGGAGTTCTTAATGATGCGCGCCCAGATGTGGTTCTTGTGGTCTCCTTCGAGCTTAGACAGTTTGCTGTAGAGCTCTCCGAGGACCGATTCGCACTGCGCCACCGTTCTCTTGCGCAGCTTCGTGTGATCGGTGCAGTAGGCGATGAATTGGTCGGCAGAATATTGGTTCCTCACGCAATGCTCCAGCGCCGAGGCCAGCTCGTCCAGACTCCGCTCGTCGGCGAGCGCTTTGGGGATGAGGAACTCGGCTTGGGTCGTCGGGAGCCGATAGACCGGCACTTTGCTAGCCGTTGTCGTGAGCTGGGTCTGCTCCTGAGGGGCGAGGACGGAGTCGCACTGGTAAACGGGGATATGGATCCTCCGCGTGCGGACTTGGCCCAGGAGAGGGCCGAGCGCCAGCACGTAGTTGGCCCGGGCTGCGATCACGGCAAGCGGGTTGATGTCGAAGCCGACAATGTTCTGCAAGATGAGCTCGGCAGCTTCGCGCTCGGGGATTGTCGCGTGCTCTCCCAGCCAGCGGCGCGCGCGCGCAATGGCAAGAACCAGGAAGGTCCCCGAGCCACACGCCGGATCAAGCAGCCGTTTGTTCGGGTCGCCGTCATAGCCGATCTCGTTCAGAACTAGCTCAGCCAGCCAGTCGGGCGTGTAATACTCGCCCAAGTCGTGGCGCAGTCTCTTGGGAACGAGGTACTCATACACCCGTTTGAGTAAGTCGCGAGTAGACTCTGGCGTAAGGAGGTCGACTGCGAAGTGGTACTGAATCAAGGTAGCAATCACTCGCCGGAGCGCGTCATCAACCTTCTCCGACAGCGACCTGGGCAGGCCCGGGTCTTCGACCGCGTCCAGATACCACTGAAAGAAGTCACCTTCCAGGAAGTTGACGATCCTGTGTTGGGCGAAGATGCCCCCCTCTTCGAGCTCGCGCAATCGCAGCAGCCGCTCCTCAGGGAGCTACCCTCAGAAGGTGTGTAAAAGGGAAAGGCGGTAACCTCCTGGCAATCAACGAGCGAGCGATCAGCTCGCCAAGGAGGCTACCACCATGGGACAGCATAGCACGGCCCAGGAGCGGGCGC
>Ga0315282_10000281_pt1 | contig 100541 bp, 85 predicted proteins | sample YL17G07_20_MG_FD_203693 | JGI IMG/M metagenome (GOLD analysis project Ga0315282, IMG submission 203693) | Sediment microbial communities from Yellowstone Lake, YNP, Wyoming, USA - YL17G07_20 | ecosystem: Environmental > Aquatic > Freshwater > Lake > Sediment | place: USA: Wyoming | collected...
TCGATATATTAAAAAGAAAACGATTTGCGATGGAATGCGTATGATTGAATCTGAAAGAAAACATTTAAAAATTGAAAGGAGAAGATTATGAACGGGAAAAGAAAAATGTTGTCGCCTGCTCTGTGGCTTATAGCTGCTACTATAATCAGCCTTGCAGGCTTGACGCTGATTTCAGCGCAGGCAAAAGCAGCGGAAGAGCCAAACAAAGCAGCCATTACAGGAGAAAAAATGGGAAAGATGCCCAAGTGCACGATGGAAGATATGCAAAAGTGCACGAAGACGTGCATCAAAAATTGCCAAACGAATATGGAGGACATATCCGCTGCGACAGCAGCCATCAAAGCAGCGACGGAAGCCATTGACAAGGGCGATACGCAGGCAGCCAAAAGCGAACTGGAAAAAGCAGACAAGCTTCTGGCAACGGTACACAAGTCTATGGAAGAAAACATTGAGAAAATGCCTTGTGTCAATGCCCGGTGCCCCATTTCCGGAAAGCCAGTTGATACGATGGACAGGCCCAAGGATTGTACGCGTATGTACAAAGGGATGAAAGTCGGCTTTTGCTGCCCCAATTGTCCGCCCGCATGGGATAAATTGACAGACGAAGAAAAGGATACCAAGCTCAAAGGTGCAATGCCTTCCAAGGAGTAAAACGGTTTTTTAGCAGCCCCCACGAATACTTTGAGGGGGACATTAAACCCGCGTGAGGTGATTTAGACCCTGCGGGTTTAGCCCGCCGATTTATTCGGCGGGTTTTTTTGTTATTGAACCGCGGATTATGCGGAGAATAGCTCGGCCCTGGTTAACTCGGTGGGTAGTGCCATAGTCCTTTTGATTAATCGAAAGGACTACGAGCATTTTAACTGCGATGCGGAGATTTTCCCTGCCGTCAGGCATGGCGAGGGCCCTTTTGGCGCTGGAGGATTTGGTCAACGATGACGCCAATAAGAATCACGGTGCCTAACATAGCGAAATCGAGCGAACTCGGTATTCCAAGCAGATTAACAAGGTTACGCAGTACGAGGATGAGCGTCGTGCCGATAAGGATGCCGATGACCGAACCCTGGCCGCCACGAAGGGAGCAGCCGCCGAGGACGGCGCTTGTGATGGCGTACAGCTCGTAAAAATTGCCGTGGGTGCTGGGCGAAACAGAATTGGTATAAAAGGCAAGCAATAAACACAAGTTCCCAGCTGTTTTAAAAAAGGAACCGCCGGTTTTAACGAGCGGTTCCTTACCTTATCATATACGATATTTAGCTCAGCTATTTTATGCCAATATCGTGAGGCACTACCAAAAACTTTCTTAGCGTTTTTGTGGCATATCAACCACGGAAGTACAGATACGCCGCAATAATGATGGCTAACACTACCGCCGAGAAAATCACATCCGTTGCGGTCCAGCTTGCTCGTGATTTCTGCCTGTCCTCGTCGCTTTCGGTACCGTATGTAAGACCCCTGATTTTCTCGTAATCCGGTTTCTCAGTCGCGTGACTGACCAGAATCATAACCGCCGCACAGACAATCAGGATAAGTATGCTGTAATACTGGAAGAAGATATTGTTCATAATCCAGAAGAACGACCCTTCAGAATAATGAAAATCCTTCATCAACTTCACGGGCGTATCAATCGCCAGGCGAATCAGCCCCATAATGAAGCCGACAATCAACGCCGCTAAGCATCCCTTGCCGTTTAGGCGTTTCATAAACACGCCTAAGAAGAACACCACGAAAATCGGCGGTGCCAGATACCCCTGAATCGTCTGCAGATAATCATACAGGCCCTTTCCTCCACGAATCACCGGTATCCACAATAAGCCAATTACTACCATTACCGTCGTGGCGATGCGCCCCATCCAGACAAGCTGGTGCTGCGACGCGCCGGGCTTGAATTTGCTGTAAAAATCAATTGTGAAAAGCGTAGAAGAGGCGTTAAAGCAGCCTGCTAATGAGCTCATAAGAGCTGCTAACAATCCTGCCACGACCAACCCCCGCACACCGACTGGCAGGACGGTTGCGACTAACAGCGGGAACGCCTTTTGGCACTGGTCTCTAATGATTTGGCCGTCGGGACTGAATAGTGTCTGCTGTATTGTTTCGACCTTTCCACTTTTAGCCAATGCGAAGCAAATCATTCCCGGTATAATAAATATGAACACTGGCAGCAGCTTCAAAAATCCAGCGCAAATCGACCCGCGTCTGGCCTGCCGCTCATCCGGCGCCCCCAGCGCCCTCTGCACGATGTATTGGTCCGTGCACCAGTACCACAGGCCGATGACCGGGGCGCAGAAGAGCATTCCAATCCAGGGGTAATTGTCGTTGAAATACCAAGCCATCCGTGTCGATTCGCGGACAGGTGCCCAGGTGGCGGCTACGCCGTGCGGGACGAGTGGTTTCCAAAGATTGAACATCTCACCGCCAACGACGTTGCGTAATTCGCCCCAGCCGCCTAAAGCCTGCAAGCCGAAATATGTAACGAGGGCAGAGCCGATGACTAAAATGACAGTCTGGATTACATCGTTATAGGCGACGGCGCGCAAGCCGCCGAGAATTGTATATAGGCCCGTCAAAAGAACCACGAGCGCTGAGCCGACCCAGAAGCTGTCGAAACCCATAAAGGTTACGTCCGGCAAAAGGACGCTGAAAACGACTCCGCCGGCGAAGATGCCGACGGCGATTTTGGTAAGGACGTAAGCGACTAATGAAATCAGTGAAAGGACCCAACGAGCGGTGGGAGAAAACCGTTTTTCGAGAAATTCGGGCATAGTAAAGACGCGCGAGCGCATATAAAAAGGCACCATTACCCAGGCCAGCACCAAAAGACACCAGGCGTGCAATTCGTAGTGAGCCATAGCGACGCCGTCGGTGCAGCCGGAGCCAGCCAGGCCGACTAAATGCTCTGAGCCGATGTTGGAGGCGAAGATTGACGCCCCGACGACGAACCAGCCGAGGTTTCGGCCGGCGAGGAAGTAGTCGTCGGCGGTGTCTTTGCCTTTGAGGACGACCCACCAAGTGACGCCAAGAATGATTGAGAAGTATGCGGCGATGGTGAGCCAGTCGAGTGTTCCTAGAGTGCTTACTGCTAATAGTTCAAGTCCTGCCATTTCTTAGTCCTTTCCATAGAAATATCAGTTTCCACATTCTTCCTGAACCGATTTATTTTGCCGAAAATTTGTGAATCGTTGTAGTCTGATATATCTGACCGGGAAGCAGAATAACTGAAGGAAAGCTCGGTTTGTTTGGAGAATCCGGATAGTGCTGTGTTTCGAGGCAGAATCCATAACGGTGTTTATAGACCTTTCCCTGCTTTCCGGTAATGGTGCCATCGAGGAAATTGCCTGAATAAAACTGTATGCCAGGTTCGGTGGTGTAGATTTCCAATACCCGTCCGCTGGTCGGTTCGTAAACACGTGCTGCGAGGGTAAGCTCGTTACCTTTTTTGTTCAGAACCCAGTTGTGGTCGTAGCCAAGTCCGAATTTAAGCTGCTCGAAATCATCGTTGATGCGTGCTCCGATGGCACGGGGTTTCGTGAAGTCCATCGGCGTTCCCTTGACGCTTTGCAGCTCACCTGTGGGAATCAGCCCTTTGTCAATCGGCGTAAACCTGTCAGCGTTAATCATCAACTTGTGACCTAAAATATCGCCGTTGCCCTGGCCGGCAAGATTGAAATAGCTGTGATGCGTCAGATTTACAGGTGTGGCTTTATCCGTTTGAGCCTCGTAACTGATTTTCAATTCATCGTCGTTCGTAAGAGTATAAGTTACGCTGCAATTCAGGTTGCCGGGGTAACCCTCTTCACCATCTTTGCTCAGGTAAGTCAGTTTAACGCCGACAGCATCATCCTGTTCAAAAGACTCTGCGTCCCACACAACCTTATCGAAGCCTTTAACGCCGCCGTGGAGGTGATTTTCTCCGTTGTTGGTTGCAAGCTGGTATGTGGTGCCGTCGAGAGTGAACCTGCCTTTGGCGATACGATTTGCGTACCGTCCGGCAATAACGCCGAAGTAGGGGTTATTCTTGATGTATCCCGAGAGGTCATCATACCCTAATGTAATGTCGTCTAATTTGCCGTTTCGGTCGGGTACTTCGAGGGAAACCACGATAGCACCATAGGTCGTAATTCTGGCCTTTAAGCCATTGGAATTAGTCAGGGTATATAGCTTGACTTTTTGTCCATCTGGCGTCTGACCGAATGATTGTTCTTGTACTTTCATTTTTGTTTTCATCTCCTTTGATTTTCCTTTACTGCACGGCTGGCTGCAACACAGGCAAAGCATAATCGCCACTAACAGCAATGCGGATAAGGGGAAAACAAAAAGCACCTTTAGTTTTGACATTCTTTGCTTCCTTACAGTAACAGTAACTAATATCTACACTCGGTTAAGATTTTAACACAAAACAAAGTTGCTGCAAGGATAAAAACTGGTTATATTGAGAAAAACCGACAACACTAAAACACGTGCGAGGGTAAAAATGTGGCTTATACAATCGGCCTGGATTACGGCACCAATTCCGTAAGATGTTTGATAGTTGATGTTACGAACGGCGATGAGCTGGGCAGCAGTGTCTATGAATATGAAACCGGCGAGGCAGGCATTATTCTTGATTCGGCTGACCACAATCTGGCAAGGCAAAATCCCGCCGATTACATAAAGGGCGTTGAAGTTACGGTAACGGCGGCCATTGCCCAGGCTTTAGATACCGGTAAGGACTTCGACCCTGCCGACATCATCGGCATCGGAATCGATACCACCGGCTCAACACCGCTTCCTGTTGACAAAGATGGTACTCCGCTGTCTATGCTCGACGAATTCAAAGATAATCCCAACGCCTATGCCTGGCTGTGGAAGGACCATACCGCTTATGCGGAAGCAGCAGATATTACCGAACTGGCTAAAAGAGAGCATCCCGAATATCTTGCCAAATGCGGCGGCACATATTCTTCGGAGTGGTTCTTCAGCAAGATTCTGCACTGCCTTCGAGTTGCCCCTGAGGTTTATGGTGCGGCTTATACCTGGGTCGAGCATTCTGATTATATGCCAGCACTTTTGACGGGAAATACGCAGCCGCAGAAACTCAAACGCTGTCGGTGTGCAGCAGGTCATAAGGCGATGTTCAACGACGATTGGGGTGGATATCCCGATGCAGAATTCCTGTCTAAGCTCGACCCCAAATTAGGCAAACTGCGCAAGACGCTCAGCGAAAAAACGTTCGCTGTGGACACTGCAGCGGGAAACCTGACGCAGGTGTGGGCCGATAAGCTGGGCCTGTCCGCCGGCATTCCCGTCGCAATGGGTGCGTTCGATGCCCATCTCGGCGGCATCGGTGCGGGAATTAAAGAAGGGGTGCTGGTCAAAATCATCGGTACAAGTACCTGCGATATGGTCGTGGCCCCGACAAATACCAGCCTTGCTGATATTCCCGGCATCTGTGGTATCGTGGATAGCTCCATCCTGCCGGGGTATTACGGATTGGAGGCAGGCCAATCAGCGGTGGGTGACATCTTCAACTGGTTTGTCAATTACATTCAGCCGGGCGGCAAATCGACAGGCTCTCATAAATCCCTCACAGAGAAAGCGGCGAAGTTAAAGCCGGGTCAGTCGGGTCTGCTGGCTCTCGACTGGAACAATGGAAACAGAACGATACTCGTTGACCAGCGATTGACCGGCCTTTTGGCAGGGCAGACGCTTCATACGAAGCCGGAAGAAATTTACAGGGCGTTGATTGAGGCGACGGCTTACGGCGCACTGACTATCATAAACAGGTTTGAAGAATACGGCGTCAAAATCGATGAGGTCATCAACTGCGGCGGAATCGCTGAGAAGAATCCTCTTCTTATGCAGATTTATGCTGACGTAACAAACAGGGAAATGAAGATAGCCCGCTCAGCTCAAACCTGCGCCTTAGGTGCAGCGATTGCAGCGACAGTTGTGGCCGGCGGCAGGGCGGGCGGTTATAATAACTTCGAAAATGCGCAGGCTGCTATGTGCGGACTGAAAGAAACGACTTATAAGCCCATCGCGGAGAACCACAGGGTATATCGGCGGTTATACGTTCTTTACAAACAACTGCATGACGCTTTCGGCCTGAAGGAGTGGTCCGGCACGATGGCAAACGTAATGAAAGAGCTATTAAAAATAAAGGACGATGTGAGTTGTTGAAAGAGGGTTTTATGTACGAAGAGCTGAAGGAAACGGTTTGTCAGGCTAATATCGAGCTTGCCAAGCAAAAGCTCGTAATCTGTAGCTGGGGCAACGTCAGCGGCATTGACCGTGCAGCAGCAGTAGTGGCTGTTAAACCAAGCGGCGTCGCTTATGAGCAGCTTACGCCGGACAAGATAGTATTAGTTGATTTGGATGGCAAACTTTTGGAGAAATCACTTAAACCATCATCCGATACGCCTTCGCATCTTGAGCTGTACAGAAATTTCAAGGGCATCGGCGGAATCTGCCACACCCACTCACCCAATGCCACGATGTGGGCGCAGGCCTGTCGGGAAATCCCGTGTCTTGGCACCACGCACGCTGATTATTTTTACGGCCCCATTCCTGTTACTGATGCGATGACCGAAAAACAGATTAAGAGTGATTACGAATTAAACACCGGAAAGGTAATCGTCAGACGTTTTGCCAAAATCGACCCGGCGCAGATGCCGGCTGTGCTGGTTGCCAATCACGGCCCCTTTACTTGGGGCAGCAGTCCCGCTGAGGCCGTCGAAGCTGCGGTTGTGCTGGAGCAAATAGCAGCGACGGCTTTGGGAACTATCCTGATAAACCCGGACATAAATCCGATTAGCAAAACGCTTTTGGATAAACACTATTTGCGCAAACACGGCAAAGACGCCTATTACGGCCAGAAAAGCAAGTAAAAAGGCAATCCACCTTCGATAAAGTTTTGGCGGGCAAGTTCCACCCAAACCGTGTCCTTTTTTAACAGTCCCGTTGTGCCTATTTATTTCCTAGTTGTGATTTTACAAAAATTTCGGTATTATGTCTGGAATGAATAACGAGATGCTCGTATTAGGCTTTGCGTGGTATGTGGTATTCGTACTATCACTGAGCTTTCACGAGGCGGCGCATGCATTTGTTGCGATGAAGCTCGGCGATAAGACCGCATTTTACAGTGGACAGGTCAGCCTGCATCCATTTGCGCACATGATGAGGGAGCCCATCGGGATGATTGTGCTGCCAATTGTATCGTATTTTTATAACGGCTGGATGATTGGCTGGGCAAGTACACCTTATGACCCCGCCTGGGCGCAGCGTCATCCAAAACGCAAGATACTGATGGCGATGGCTGGACCTTTAGCGAATCTTATTCTTGTTATTGCTGCTGCGGTGATAATACGGCTGGGCCTTTCAATGGGTTATTTTTACCCGCCTGAAAGTATCACGTTTTCGAATGTAACTGCCGCTGAGCATGCGGGCTGGGCGAACAGCATAGCGGTGACGACGAGCATACTTTTTACGCTTAATCTGGTGTTGTTTGTCTTTAATCTCTTACCTATACCGCCATTGGACGGAAGCTGCCTCGTGCCGCTGTTTTTGAGTAGTGAGAATGCTTACAAATACAAAGAGCTTATCAGCCGACCGGCCTACTCGATTGTCGGATTGGTAATCGCATGGCAGTTTTTCGGCTATATATTTGAGCCTGTTCACCTTTTCGCGCTCAATCTCCTCTACCCCGGTTGTCACTACGGCATTTAATTTGTCTAAGAGCTATACCCTGCCGGATTTCATACGGGACACAGGTAACCCTTACCGGCTGGCGTATTGTGCCTCGGCGTGTTATAATCCCCTCTCGTGTTCTGTCACTCGCTCAGAATGACAAGGTCATTTACGATTTTAACCCCCAGCGTAAAGTTGGGAAAAAGTAACCCCCAGGATAAACCTGGGGGCTAACCGTGTTCTTTTAACAATCCGGCCAGGTTTTTTCTTTAAATATTATTCATCAGTCCTGAAGGATGATGCCGGCAAACCTTCCTTATTATATAAATTTGCACCTTCAGGATTATCGGCCCATGCATACCGGACAGCTACAGGATTGGTCACATAGTCGTTCCAGACAATGATTTTATTACCCTTTATTTCTGCCTTTGCCCAGACGAATTTTTTGTCGGCACCGGCAATGGCGAAATACCTCAACTGGCCGTCTCCTTTAGCAAGTAACCCGCCGCCGATATTTGTAAATGTAAGAATAATTTTGTTTCCTTCAATTTTCATAGACTGGTAAATCGGGCCTGAATAAACTACATTTTCATCTCCGTAAGCCAGCTTTTGAGCGGCGAGCGCAAGCCGCTTGCCTACATCTTCCTTATTTAAAGGATGAATGTCGTTCCACTCACCAAGGTCAATGATTACGGCCATCGCCGTGTTAGGAACGGTAAGTGTTTTAAGCTGTGCTTGCCTCAGCTCGGCCCAACCGCTTTCAGAGGGCTGGTCTTTAGTCTCCATAAAACCAGCCAGTTGCACATACAGGAAGGGGAAATCACCCTGATTCCATTTTTGCCTCCAGTTGGCTATCAGGGCTGGGAAAAGTTTGCGATATTCAAGCGGTTTTCCAGTGTTGGATTCACCCTGATACCAAATCACACCTTTAATGGAGTAATTCAGGAGCGGGGCAATCATACCGTTATATAAACCTAACGGCTGCCATTGAATAAAGGTTGAGGGCGGCAACGGGTCCATAGTTGCACCTAATTTGTATTGCCATTGGCCTTTTAAGTCAATTGTCTGGCCTGCCGCCATCAATTGGTAGGGCTTATCCAGAACAAAGCCGCCGCGGCCGGAGTTATTAATGACTCTTACAACAATGATATTTTTGCCGGGCTTGAGCAAGTTTTCAGGAACATCGTATCTTCTCGGCGGGTACTGGTATGAAACTGAGCCGACAAGTTTGCCGTTAACATAAGTTTCATCACCATCTACAATCCTGCCCAGTAAAAGCCTTGCGGGTTTGGCGGTCATAGAAGCCGGGACATCAATTTCTTTTCTGAACCAGACAACGCCGTTCACCGGGCCTAACTGGCCGTCCGCCCAGTAACCGGGCACATTCATAGTCGGCCATTGCGAGGCATCGTAGGTTGTATCGAACCACGGTTTTTCCCCTGGAGCCAAACCTTTATCAATCTGCCGGATACGATTATACCACGCATCGTTAACAGCTTTATCTTTTTCCTTGATTTGGTTGATGTAGGCGATGTCCTTGTATTTTTCCGCTGTTGCAAGGTATTCAGGAAACGCTTTTAATGCGTCCTCGCTCAGCCATGCCTGTGCGGGAGAGCCGCCCAGACTTGCATTCATCAAGCCGATGGGGACCTTGTATTTTTCGAATAATTCTTTTGCGAAAAAGTAGCCCACGGCAGTGAAATTAAGGACGGTCTTGGGATTTGCCGATTCCCAGTTACCTGATTCCAAGTCTTCCTGTGGCGTATTGAAATTATACCTGTCAGGGACAATGAATTGTCTTATAGAGGGGTTGTCAGAGTGAGCGATTATGTCCGGGTATTTATCTTTTACCCTGTCCATTGACAATTCCATATTCGACTGTCCCGAACAAATCCATACATCGCCAATGAGGATGCTTTTTAGGGTTATGAGATTAGTGGCTTTAATCTCCATATTGTAAGGGCCGCCGGCTTTTAATGGAGAAAGTGTTACCATCCATTTACCATCTGTGCCGGCTGCGGTGGTATAAGTTTTGCCTTTAAAGTTTATTGTTACCTTTTCGCCTTCGTCCGCCCAGCCCCAAATTTTTACGGTGGCATCCCGTTGTAACACCATGCCATCGCTAACCAGACGCGGAAGCCGGACATTGCAAAAGGCTGTCTGGCAAATCAACAATACATAACAGCATAATGCTGGACCAAGTGTTTTTACATTCAACTTCATAAATAATATCCTTTCAGTTTTTTATCGGTTAAAATTTCGATCATTTCCAGTGCTTAATTTACAAGTTGCAATCATCCGGGACCTGCCAGGGACAGCCACTTATTTTTACCTTCTCGTCCGCTGTAGTCCGACGGGACGAAGCTGGATTAACTTTTTACTTTCCCCCCAATCCTATCCAAACCATACCGTTTTTTAAAGGCAAATCTTGTTAGAAACGGAATCTTGACAGTTAAGCCCGTTTGGAAGTCAATTCTGCTTTATCAGGTAATCCATCCATAACAGTGGCGTATTGTGCCTCGGTGTGTTATAATCTCCTCTGGCTGAAGGACTGAAATGCACAAAATGAAAGGACGCAAAATGCAAAAGACCACTTTTGGAGTAATCGTCGGAAACAGAGGGTTTTTCCCCGACCATTTGGCAAAAACAGGACGTACGGAATTACTCGATGTCCTTAAGAAAAACGGTTTCAACTGCGTGGCTCTTTCGATGAACGATACAAAATATGGCGCGGTCGAGACTTTCGAGGACGCCAAGAAATGTGCGGCTCTTTTTGCCAAGAACGCTGACAGTATCGATGGTATTATTGTAACACTGCCCAACTTCGGCGATGAAAAGGGCGTAGCCGAGTCGATCAAACGCTCCGGCCTTGATGTGCCGGTCCTGGTTCATGCTGAGCCTGATGCGTCCGGCAAAATGAGCATCGCAGACAGGCGCGATTCCTTCTGCGGCAAAATCAGTGTATGCAATAACCTGATGCAGGCCGGCATCCCTTACACGCTGACAAAATCACATACCTGTAAAGTTACCTCACCCGAATTCAAGGAAGATCTGGAAAACTTCGCTTCGGTGTGCAGAGTTATCGGGGGTCTCAATAATGCCAGATTCGGAGCCATCGGCGCCAGGACCGGCGCATTTAACACCGTTCGCTACAGCGAGAAACTGCTCGAACTTACAGGCATTGCGGTCGAAACGATAGATTTGTCTGAGATACTCGGAAAGGTTGCGAAGCTTGCTGATAATGACAGGGCTGTGCGGAACAAGCTGAATGCCATCAAAAAATATGTTCCGACTGACTCGGTTCCTGATGATATGCTTTTGAAGATGGCAAAATTCGGCTATGTGGTGGACCGGTGGATAAAGGATACGGAGCTTAACGGCACCGCTATTCAGTGCTGGACAAGTCTTCAGGAATTTTTCGGAATAGTTCCCTGCACGCTTATGGGGATGATGAGCGAAGCTCTGGTGCCGAGTGCCTGTGAAGTTGATATTATGGGCGTGCTGGGAATGTACATTCTCCAGCTCGCTTCGGGCAGGCCAAGCGCGATTCTGGATTGGAACAATAACTACGGCACAGACCCGGATAAATGCGTGCTCTTCCACTGCAGCAATTTGCCCAAGTCATTCTTCAAAAGCGCGAAGATGGATTACCAGGAGATTATTGCGGGGACCGTAGGAAAAGAAAATACTTACGGCACAACCGTTGGAAGAATTGCCGCCGGCAAAGCCACCTTCTGCAGAATTACAACCGATGATGCTGACGGAATAATAAGTGCCTATGCAGGCGAAGGTGAATTTACGAATGATAAGCTCGAAACCTTCGGCGGATATGGCGTAATGAAGATACCGAATCTGCAGATGCTTCTACAGTATATTTGCAGAGCCGGCTTCGAGCATCACGTCGCCGTAAACTTATCGCAGAAGGCTGACGCAGTAGCGGAGGCCCTCGATACTTATATGGGCTGGGAAGTATATCGGCACAGATAAGAACCGGCGGGAACCAAGTCCTTTGGAGGTCAAAATAGCTCTACAGGTATATAATTATTTATACGAATCAAAATTATTATACTCAGGCAGATGATTTTTTTCAGTCCTTAAATTTTTGTCTGAAAGATTCCATATACAGATAAAACACGGGAGTTATATAAAGTGTAAGAGTCTGTGAAAATAGTAAGCCGCCAACAACAGCAAGTCCTAAAGGTCTTCTTGATTCTGCGCCGGCGCCAAACCCCATCGCAATCGGCAGGCCGGCCATCAAAGCGGCCATTGTAGTCATCATAATGGGACGGAATCGTATCAGACAGGCCTCAAAAATAGCATCGTGCGGATTTTTCCCTTCCGTTCGCTGGGCTTCAATAGCAAAGTCAATCATCATAATGCCATTTTTCTTGACCAAACCGACAAGCATAATTATCCCGACAAAAGCATATATAGAGAGCTCTGTCCTAAAGATTAACAGTGTAAGCAATGCGCCAAAACCGGCAAATGGAAGGGCTGAAAGGATAGTAATAGGATGGATAAAACTTTCGTACAAAATACCAAGTACAAGATAAATGACAAGAATCGCCAGAACCAACAATAATCCAAGTCCCTGCAAAGAAGAACGGAATGCCGCTGCGGTCCCCTGGAAACTTGTATTAATCGTTGCCGGCAAATTATCCTTTGCCAACCGGTCAATCGCATTAGCGGCGTCACCAAGCGATACACCCGGTTTTAAGTTGAAAGATATCGTAACGGCGGGTAATTGTCCCTGATGGTTAATTGTAAGAGGACCTACGCCGGTAGTAAAGCTTGCCACGGCATCCAACGGAATAAGCTTGCCTGTTATATCCGAGCGGACGTAAAGCAAACTTAAAACAGAAGGGTCAAGCTGATATTCAGGAAGCAATTCGGTAATGACCAGATATTGATTATCAGGCGCAAGTATTGTCGAAACCTGACCTGAGCTGTAAGCATAAGATAAAGCTGTTTCAATCTGCTCTGCGGTAACGCCGAGACTTGCGGCTTTGTCTCTTTGAATATTGATATTAACTTTGGGATTTTTGATTTGTAAATCGCTTGTAATATCCTGAAAGCCGGGTAGTTCCTGAATTTTCTGCTCCATTACAGCGGCATATTTATATAATTCCTCGGTGTCAGGAGATTGAAGCGTGTACTGGTATTGGCTTTTTGCCATGCGGCCGCCTAACTGGATAGTGGGCGGGTTCTGCAAATAAACCTTGATGCCCGGCACAGTACCCAAACTTTTCCGCCACTGCTGAATCAACTCGTCGACGGAATACTTACGCTCTGATTTCGGCTTAAGACGAATAAAGACCATACCGATGTTACTTCCCGAACTGCCTCGGGAACCGGCACTGGACATAAACGAATCAATTTCCGGCATTTTCTGTAAAACAGCGTTAACGGCCTGCTGGTGCTCAAACATTGATTTATAAGAAATACCCTGCGGGCCTTCTGTGGAACCAAATATCTGGGCACGGTCTTCGCTGGGCAGAAATCCTTTTGGAAGCCAGATAAACAGAAAAACAGTGCCAACCAGAATAATCGCTGAGAATAGCATTGAGCTTCGCTTATTTATGAGGACCCACCTCAGCGTCCGTTCATAAAAAGCGAGCATCCGTTTATAAACTCGCTCGGAAAATTCGTACGCTCTGCCGTGGTGTACCTCTTCGGGCGAATGGAGAAATCTACTGGCGAGCATAGGGGTAAGCGAAAGGGCGACAAAACCTGAAACCAGAACCGCGACGCCGATAGTAACAGCGAATTCACGGAAGAGTCTTCCTACAAGACCGCCCATAAAAAGAATAGGGATAAATACGGCAGCCAGAGAGAGGGTCATGCTGACAATGGTAAAGCTGATTTCTTTTGCGCCGTCAATGGAAGCCTTCAATCTGGCCTTTCCCATTTCCATATGGCGCACAATATTCTCAAGCATAACAATGGCATCATCGACAACAAAACCGACTGAGAGTGTCAGGGCCATCAAAGACAAATTGTCCAGACTATAATCAAGCAGGTACATAACCACAAATGTACCGACTATTGCCATCGGCAGGGCAAGACTTGGAATAACGGTTGCGGAAACATTACGCAGGAACAAAAAGATGACCAGAACAACCAGAACGAGAGTAAGCAGCAGTGTAAACTGAACATCATTGACCGAATCTTTAATCGGAATGGAACGGTCAATTAAAACTTTCACAGAAACAGAGGCCGGCAGTTTTTCGCTGAAAGAAGGCAGCAATTCCTTGACGGCATTTGCAACCTCGACAGTGTTAGTTCCGGGCTGGCGCTGAATCGCAAGAATTATCGACCTTTGCTGAGAATTACTGTCAACATACCAAGCGGCAACTTTATCATTTTCGACACTGTCCATAACATGAGCAATTTTATCAAGGCGAACGGGCGAACCGTTTCGATAAGCGACAATTAAAGGACGGTAAGCCTGTGCATCGTTGAGTTGGCCGGTTGCTTCGACCGTAAACGCACGGCGAGGCCCATATAAAACCCCCGTAGGCAGATTAACATTTCCTCTTTGAATAGCGGCAACGGCCTCGTTGATACCCATACCCTGACTGGACAAAACCATCGGGTCGAATTGAATTCTTACGGCATACTTTTGTGAGCCGTATATCTGCACCTGGGCAACTCCGCTGACCATAGAAATTCTCTGAGCCATCAAAGTTTGCCCGTATTCATCCAGCGAGGACAAAGGCAAAGTGGGACTCGTTAGCGCAACAAACAAAATTGGCTGGTCGGCCGGATTTACTTTCTGATAACTGGGAGGGCTGGGCATATCCTGTGGTAACCGCCGCAAAGTCTGGGCAATAGCGGCCTGTACATCCTGAGCAGCCGCGTCTATATCGCGATTAAGATTGAACTGGAGGATTATCTGGGTACTTCCCAAAGCGCTGGCCGAAGTCATAGAGTCGATGCCCGCGATAGTTGAGAACTGCTTTTCCAAAGGAGTCGCAACAGCGGAGGCCATCGTCTCAGGGCTGGCTCCGGGCAATGAGGCGGAAACCTGAATAGTGGGAAAATCTACGTTCGGTAAATCGCTGACGGGAAGCAGCCGATATGCCGCAATGCCAAAAATCAGTATGCCGGACATAACAAGAGTTGTCATAATCGGCCGATTGATAAACAGAGATGTAAAATTCATTAGCGCACTACCTCACTTTTTGTCAGATGTTTTTACCTGAACTTTTGCGCTAGGCACCAATCTAAGGTGTCCATCGGTGACAACTACTTCTTTGGCTTGCACCCCTTCGACAACTGTCTGGCCGTCCAGAGTTCTGTTGGCAACGACAGGCCTGAACTCAACCCTCTGGTCGGGTTTAACTACATAAACGAATTGTCCGCTCTGGCTGTTCTGTACGGCCTCAGATGGAACGAGCACCACATCTTTTTCGACACTGAGCACGAGCCTTACGTGGACGAATTGCCCGGGCCAAAAATAATGGTCGTGGTTCGGCAGGGTGGCACGGAGCTTAATCGTACTGGTTTCCTGCTGTACGGCGTTATCCAGAAACGTCAGGGTTCCTTCACGAGCATTGGCATCAGGTTTATCAGGCAGCCGAACATAAGTTTTCAGGGCACCTTTTGCCATTTCCTGACGGACCGACTCAAGGTTCTGCTCAGGAATTGTAAAGTCGGCATATATCGGGTCCAACTGCTGGATGACAAGAAGAACGGCGCCGACATCGGTGTTGTTGGAAGTTACCACGTTGCCGACATCAACGCACCGCTGTCCCGCCCGGCCGTCAATTGGCGAATGTATAAAGCAGTACTCAAGGTTTACCTGGGCCATCTGTACCGCGGCCTGGTCGGACTGTACCTGTGCTTCGGCAAGCACCACAGCATTCTGTTTGGTGTCATATCCTTCTTTGGAGATAGCGCCTGTTGAAACAAGTTCCTTGACGCGTTCGAACGACGATTTGGCCAGGGTTAGCGCTGCTATGCTCTGTGTGAGACTTGCCTGGGTTTTTTTGAGTGCCGCCTCATAAGGACGGGGGTCGATAGTAAAAAGCAGGTCGCCTTTTTTCAGGTCGGCCCCGTCAGTGAAATGTATTTCGGTGATTTGGCCTGAAACCTGCGGACGAATCGACACAACTTCCCGCGCGGTACAAGAGCCGATATTATCAATATATACCGGCACATCCTGCGAAACGGCCTCAGATACGGTTACCCATACAGGCGGCTGCTCAATTGTGACATCTTTTTCCCTGCAGCCGGAGAGTGCCAATCCAGTAAGCAGCAGTATGATTGCCAAATAAGCAATCCGGTGAGATGCTCGATTTCCTAAGTCCGACAGGTTCATATTAAAATCCCATAAGAAAGCAACTATTATAGTTGACACATTGTGTCTGTTTCTTATTTCCTCCAAATCTAATGCGGCTTGGCAGGTGAATTGGATTCACCATCACTTTTGAATGGCATTTGGTGATTCACTATTCCAGCCGCCGCCAAGGGCTTTGTAAAGAGATACCAAGTCAGTGGACAAGTTGCGGGTGCTCTGCACCAAAGAATCCTCAGAAGCATAGAGAGAGCGCTGCGAATCCAGGACACTGAGAAACTCAGTTTGACCCTGAGAGTAAAGCTGGGTAGCCAATTCCACCGCCTTGCGGTTGGCGGTCACAGTATTCTCCAAAGCCTTGTGACGCTGCTGCTCTTTGGAATACGACACAAGGGCATTCTCAACATCTTGAAGGGCTGTAAGAACAGCCTTTTGATAGGTGAGCAATGCCTGCTCCGTAAGAGCCTTCTTAACTTCGATGTTGGCACTGACACTGCCGGCGTTGAAGATTTGCCAACTGATGGAAGGACCAAGCGACCAGAGACTGTTTTGGGAGTTTATCAACGTATCGAGAGCGTTACTTTGATATCCTCCTGAACCGGTGAGATTGAACTTGGGAAATAAATCTGCAGTGGCTAAGCCTATGCGGGCAGTTGCAGCGTGGATTTGAGCTTCGGCCCGCCGAATATCAGGACGACGACGGAGTAAGTCCGACGGGAGTTCAGCCGGCAGGTCCGGCGGAGTAACAGGAATCGTGGAAACCGGCGATAATTCTTCCAATAGAGACGCCGGCTCGCAGCCGAGCAATACACTTAGATTGTAAATGGACTGCCTGGCAGAGGTCTCCAGCACAGGAATCTGCGAGGCGGTAGTTCCCACCTGCGCATCGGCATTGGCGACGTCAAGTGCTCCTACCAATCCGCTGCCAAACCGCTGGCGAGTCAGTTCGGCTGTGTGCTGCTGGGCTTTGAGGTTGTTTTGGGCAATGACAATCTCCTGCTGAAATCCGCGAAGTTCGACATAGTTGAGCGCCACCTCGCCGGCGAGGGTTACGAGGACATCTCTTTGGTCCTCAACGGCGGCCTGAATATCCGCCTCGGCAGCTTCCACATTACGCCGTATGCCACCGAATATATCCAGTTCCCATGCAGCATCCAAACCTGTCTGCCATAAATCACGCCTTGTTGGGGAAGTTTTAGTTTGAGCAGAACCTGCTGTTTGGCTATGAGAGTACGAACCTGTGGCGTCGAGCGCGGGCCATAATCCTGCGGATACAACTATGCGTGCGGCACGAGCCTGGCGAAGTCTCGATTCGGCCTGTTTCAAATCTATGTTAGATTTTACGGCCCTGTCTATCAAAGAGGCAAGATTGGAGTCGTTAAATGCCGTCCACCAGTGGACAAGGTCTGCAGCAGCAGTTGTCTGACCGGCCGTACCGACCCAAGCGGACGGAACATTAGGGATTGGCGCCTTGTAGTTGGGACCTACGGTACATCCCGCCATCGCTATAAGGCAAAGACATAATATAAAGCAAGTCGTGTACTTGTCTGATACAGGTTGATTCTTCCACAGCATAATTAATCTCCTTTTCATCACACAGTCACTCATACCGCAGCGCTTCAATCGGGTCTAACCTCGAAGCCTTCCACGCCGGGTAAAACCCGAAAATAATTCCCACGCTCACCGAGACGAGGACGGCGGCCACGATAGCGGCCGGGGAAGTTTGGACCGGCCAGTGCTTGAAGTACCTGACCAGCACTGCGCCGCCGTGGCCGATTGTAATTCCCAAGGCCCCACCTATCAGGCACAGGACTACTGCTTCGACCAGAAACTGCCTGAGGATGTCACGCGCTCTTGCGCCGACGGACATTCGCAGTCCGATTTCGCGGGTGCGTTCGGTAACGGAGACGAGCATAATATTCATAATTCCAACGCCGCCTACAATCAGAGAGATGAGCGCGACAGCCAGGAGCAGATTAGTCATTAAAGATGTCGCCGTGGTAAAAGTCTTGATCATTTCAGTCATATCACGAACGCTGAAGTCGTCCGGCTCTTCAGGTCGGAGGTGATGGCGTTCACGCAGCAGAGTGTTTATTTGTTTAACTGCGGCAGGGATGTTTTCGGTGGAATCAGACATCGCGAGGATGACATCGACATTTGCAAATCGAATCGGCTGGGGCGTATCGGCGGCCTGCGTTTCTGATTGCGTCGGATACAGACTGAGCTGGGCGCTTGGGTAAAGATTTTTAAGAGAGTTTACCGTCGAGCTTGTCGAAGAGGCACTGCTTTGATTAACATTGCCCAGCGAAGTTCCTGAGACACGATATTTTATTGCCGTCCATGGGGCGACTATAATATCATCCTGGTCCATACCCATCATATTTGCTCCTTTGAGGGAGAGGACGCCGACCACTTTGAATGATACATTTTTTATTCGTATTTCTTTGCCGACGGGAGAGGCGCCCTCGAACAACTCACGTGCGAGAGTCTGGCCAATAACACACACCTTGTTTGCGTTGCGAACATCTCTGTCAGTAAACATATTTCCCTGGGCCAATTCGGTCCAGTTTCGTATTTTTAAATAATCTGGCGTAGAGCCGACAACAAAGAAAGGCACCCAGTTTTTATTGCCGTAAACAACCTGGGTTCTTGCCGTTACTGCCGGGGCGGCTGCGTGCACGTCGGGGCATTGCTGGATAACGGCGTCGCAGTCCTGCGGCGTCAACGTCACAACGCTGCCTGCGCCGAAGCTGACGCCGCCGCTTGCTGCGGTGCCGGGCTGAATCATAATCATATTCGAGCCCATACTGGCGATGGATTTCTGGACGGCGGCTGTTGCGCCGTTGCCGATCTCCATCATTACGATTACGGCCGCGATACCAATGATGATACCTAAAGTGGTCAATGTGGCCCGCATCGGATTCCGCCGAAGGGCCCGCAGCGCAATAGATGTTGTGCGGTAAACCTTCATTTGGCATCTCCTGGGCTGGCAGATACGCTTTCGGGTTTTACTTCACCGTCGATTACGCCATCGCTGATATGTATTATTTTTTTGGCGTGACGGGCGATGTTCGCATCGTGAGTTACGATGATAATAGTAATATGTTGTGTCTGGTTAAGCTGTCCGAAGAGTCGCAGGATTTCCTCGCTGGTATGCGAATCGAGATTTCCCGTCGGCTCATCGGCAAGAAGGAGCGCCGGTTTATTTATCAAAGCACGGGCGATGGCGACCCTCTGCTGCTGACCGCCGGAAAGCTTTGACGGTTCATAGCTCATTCTGTCAGAAAGCCCCAAAAGGCCCAGCATTTCTTCGGCTTTTTGTTTAGCCTGACGTTCCGGCAGGTGTTCGGGGTTATACGACAAAGGCATCGCTACATTGTCAAGTGCGCTGGTACGCGGCAGCAGGTTGAAACTCTGGAACACAAAACCTATTCTGCGGTTTCTCAACATAGCCCGTTGGTCTGGCGACAGGCGGGATATCTCCTGTCCTTCGAGCAGATATTGTCCTGAAGTGGGTCGGTCGAGACAGCCGAGGATGTTCATCAACGTGCTTTTTCCTGAGCCGGAAGCGCCCATCAGCGCGACAAGCTCGCCCTGCGAAACGGACATAGAGACCCCCTTAAGGACGGGGACATCTATGTCGCCGAGATAATATGTCTTATAAATATCTCTCAATTCAAGAAACGGCATAATTATATGCCTCCCCTTCTTGTGCCTCGGCCTCTTCTTATCTGAGGAACGAACGGGTTAGTGGTCCCGGTATCGGCCGTCTTTTGCTGCTGCTGACCTGTAATGATTTTCATACCTTCTTTAATTTCGTCGCCCTGCACTTCTGTTCTTGTGCCGTCACTGGGTCCGAGCCGCACACTAATCGGCCGAACATACGAACCCTCCTGTACCCAAACGACACCATCAGAAGAGGTCTGATTGGTTTCAGGGGCTGTTTCTGAGGCGGTTCGGAACTCGGGAGCAACTTCCTGAGTATTTGGTGTCCATCGCAGCGCGGCGTTGGGTACAAGAAGCACGTTGTTGTTATCGCTTACTACAAACTGGGCATTTGCCGTAAGATAAGGGAACAGCTTTCCGCCGGAATTATCCGTAATGACTTCTACGGTGTAGGTAACGACATTCTGCGTCATAGTGGCGTTGAGACGAATCTTGCCGACCTCGCCGCTGAAAACTTCGCCCGGAAAGGCGTCAACGGTAAAGTTCACGGGCTGACCCGGACGGATGTGTCCGATATCCGTCTCGTTGACGGAGACCCAAACCTGCATACGTTTAAGGTCTTTGGCAATCAGGAACAAGCTGGGGGCGTTGAGACTGGATACGACTGTCTGACCGATGTTTACCCTGCGGTCGATAATGACACCCTTGACCGGCGATTTGATGGTGCAGTAATCGAGATTTCGCCTGGCTCTGGCAAGAGTTGCTTCAGCGACTGCTACATTCGCCTTGGCTGTGTCATAGGCAGACTTGTAAGCGTCGTAGCTGCTTTCGGCCAGTGCTTCGGATGGGCCGAGTTTCTGAGCGCGGCTCCAGTCCCGTTCGGCCTGATACAGCTTGGCATTGGCCTGTTGCAATTGGGCTGTAGCCATTGCCACGTCCGCGGCGTAAAGGGAATCATCAATTTGAGCCAGAATGGTGCCTTCTTCCACGACGGACCCATAGTCAATTGTATTTCCATCTTTGTCCTTGCCAAAGGAATTGATTCGGCCGGCGACCTGCGCGCCGACATCCACCACCTCTTCCGGCTCCACTGTGCCGGTAGCGCTAATGGTGGCCCGCAAATCACCGCGTTCCACCACGGCGGTGCGGTAAGAAACCGTTTGCTCATCAGCCCCGCTCAAGTACAAAACCACACCAACGCTTATAAGTCCCAGTAATATAACTACGAAAATTGCTTTTTTGCTTTTCATATTAAAACCTCACCAATAGACCGGAGTTCCATCCGAATTAATTATCGGCTTACAAGTTCACACTGTTCAAGCTGATGCTTGATTTCGCAGATACCAGCCAGAGAGAAACGAGTAATGTGGTCCGCTATTACCTCGATTTTTGGCCTCTCCGGCGGCAATACTCCTTTTATTCCTGCTGCCGCGAACACCTTGCGATATCGTTCAGGAACTGTCATATTGAAGCACTGTGCGTTGATACTCATCTGGCAAAGCATAACCTGCTGTTCTGACGCATATTTGCCAAGCAGCTCCCGGACAATGTTGCCCAATTCGCGCCGTAGCGGCTCTATCGATTTCCGCATAACTTCCGCCAGCAGTCCCGTCGGGTTGGCCATTTCCTTGCGGATTATCTCAAACTCGTGGCTCTTAGGGTCGGCAAGACGCTGCATAATGGCAAGTACCCGTCCGCGAAGCCGTTCCTCGGCAGGGGCGTCGGAAGGAACACCGCCGCCTGGCGAATGAGCCTCCAGCGACCGATGAAACGCCAGGCGCCATACCTCCGCATACAATGTTTTTTTATCGCCGAAGTAATAATTTACCGCCGCTACGTTTGCACCGGCACGCTTACAAATCTCTGCAATAGTTGCATCTCGATAGCCTTTCTGTGCGAAAACCTCACAAGCAATCTCAAGCAGCCGCCCCCGAATACCGTTACCTTCCTTTTTTACCGACCTCATATCAATCCCCATAAAATCCAATCTAAATTTGAAATGCTCATTTCAAATATATATTTAACTTATTTTTGCAACGATGTCAAGTTATTTCTCATTATTTTGTAATTATGGACGCATCTGTCGATGCCTGCAACAGGTCAGATAAGACTGACGCCCGGCGCGATTTCCAGGTAGATTTGGGGGTGTTACAATGGCTGAAGGACGAGTAAGTGCTTTTCGAGCAGCAGGTTATGAAAATCGGGGTGACTGGATTCGAACCAGCGGCCTCTTGGTCCCAAACCAAGCGCTCTATCCAAACTGAGCTACACCCCGCATAGAAAGATTAAGCCTTTCTGCCACCATAATTTTACATGACAAGGTCCGGTATTGCAACAAAATCGTTGCCCAAACTATCGACGACTGGATTGTTTTCACCTGTCAGCCCTCAGCTCAATGCCCTTTCCTGCTATGAAAAATATCTTGCAAGTTCACGCTGCCCAAGGTACAATTATGTTGAGGTGGTTTTTTCGGCAAAAAAGGCGGCATCTATGAAGGGCAGAATGAAAATACATGGATTCGGCAGGCTCACCACAAAATGGCTTTTGGCCATAGTCATTGTCGTTAGCTTGTCGGTCGTGCTTTTGCTATGTGGTCAATCGGGTTTACCTGCTGCCGCCCGGGCCCAGCCACAGCCTCCGGAAAACGGGCTCGCCTCGCTTTATGGCGGTCGAAGCGGGCAGATTTTAGTGATTCCGATTCAGCTCGACCGCAGCAGCTATGGGCTGGCAATGGTCGATACGGTCGGCCAAACCCTGTGGGTCTATCAGTTAAACAACACAGGCCCGGTCTACAATCGGCTGCAATTATTAGCTGCGAGAAGCTGGCGATACGACAGACTGCTTCAACAGTACAACACAGCCGACCCGAAACCACAGCAGGTGAAAATGCTCCTGGAGGGTTTCGCTGCCCGGGAAGAGCCGGAAAGCCAAAACAAGCAGGATTTAAACCAACCTGTTTTCCAAACAGCCGAACCAAACTCTTCTGAGTCGAATGGAAACCGGTAAGATAAAGATTTTTAACGTTCCCTGGAAGGTCGCAAAAAGCAGTATAGTGTTGAACAGCTTGCAGGAGGATACAAATCATGGCTGGTATGTTCTATTCATTAAAAGAGGCTGCCGAAAAACTCCATAAGACGGAAGAAGAAGTAAAAGAAATAGTCAAACAGGGCAGACTCCGCGAGTTTCGTGATGGCCCCAATCTGCTTTTCAAAATCGATGAAGTGGAGGCGTTGACGTCTGATGTCGGTATTATGGCCTCTGGAAAGCCTCCTGTCCAGCCTCAGGCCAAGGCTGACGCCGATGAGGTATTACTGGCACCTGAGCCTGCTGAAACCACTCCCGAAGAAAAGAGTGAGCTTACGGATGCTGATACCATCTTGGCCCCGGGAGAAACTGATGCCCTCGGAGAGACGGGCACTGTCAGTGAAACCGCGGAAGATACCGTCAGCCGGGCCGAGACCGGGCCTGACGAAACGTCCCTCGTTTCGCCGGACAAAACATCGGCGGACTCCTCTGCTGATGCTTCTCTCGAGAAAATCGAGAAAGATGTGAGCCTCGATAGCTTCGGTAGTGGCTCCGGATTGTTGGACCTTTCGCTGCAGGCTGATGATACTTCCCTCGGTGGAATTCTTGATGAAATTTACGCGCCTGAAGGTGAAGAGCAAGCCCAGCCTGCGGAGCCTGCCTCGGCAATGGACATGGCTGCCGAGACCGAGCAAATACTCTCCGAACAAACCTTTGATACCTCTCAGCCCGCTGTTGTGACACCAGGGGCTGCTATCTACCTCGAGCCGAAGCCCGATGTCCTCAGTAACGCCTTTGGTCTTATGCTATTTTTGCCTCTATTGGCTGTTTTTTATACCGCAGCGATAGCGATTGCGGCTTTTAGCGGCACGACTCCCACGATTCTGGCAAAAATCCAGGGCATAATCTGGTATGTGGTGATTGGTCTTGCGGTAGCATCTGGCATGGTAGTCGGTGTCGCTTATATGCTCATCGCAGGCGCTGCAAGAGCCTCCGCGAAGCCCAAAGCGGAAAAGCAAAAAAAGCCAAAAGCCGAGAAAGAGAAAAAGCCAAAGAAAGTAAAAGAACCCAAAAAAGGAAAAGAGCCAAAAGCTTAAAAAACCTCTTGCCACCCAATATCTACCCCCACGGTTGGCGTAGGATTTTGCCCACCATATTTTCCAACTTTATTCTTGACGGACAAAGCAAAATTGGTTCTATTTGTGTAAACGCTCAGAAAGTGTAAAAGTAACCTTGCCATGATTGATTGCTGATGAAAAGGTTACCCAGTTTATAGGACAATTAAAATTTTGTTTGTCTCGGTTTTCTTGGAAAGGACTGAATTATGCAAAGCGTCAAACTCTCAACAATTTTTCTCACATGCGCTGCTGTTGCGTTGATGGCCGGCTGTGCAGATGAGTGCAAGGACCTTAAAGTTCGAAACGCAACTCAGGACAAGCTCATAAATGAGCTTAGAAGCGAAGTGCAGACTACAAAGCTGAATCTCAGCCAACTGGAAAGACAGCTTAACGCCGCTAAGGAAACTGGCGGTGTTGAGCAGGACGCCCTTAAACAGAAGGTTGCTGCGATGGAAGAAGACCTCACAAAGAAAAAAGCTTTAATCGCCTCGATGCAGCAGCGGCTGCTTTTTGGCGGAGCCCTGTTGCCAGTCGAGCTCAACACCATGCTCGAGGACTTTGCCAAAAACCGCGAAATGGTCGAATATGATGCCGACCGTGGCATAGTCAGGTTTAAGAGCGATTTACTTTTCGAACGCGGAAGTGACGAGCTGGCTCCAGCAGGCGGCGATGTGATTAGGGCGCTTTGCGAAATACTGAACTCCGAACAGGGCAAAAGTTTCGATATTGTTATCGCTGGTCACACCGACGATATGCGAATCGGCAAAGCTGAAACACGCCGTGAGCATCCAACCAACTGGCATCTTTCCGCGCACAGGGCAATCTCGGTGCTGAATCTTATGGAGAAGGACAAAATTGTCCCTGAGCGAATGAGCGCTAGGGGTTTCGGTGAGTATCGTCCGATTGCGCCGAACGAGCCCGGCAATAAGGGCAACCCACAAAACAGACGCGTTGAGATTCACATCGTTCCTAAAGGACTATAGCCGATTCGCTGATTGGTGGTACGAAAACAGATAAACTGAGCAGCCCGATAGAGAAATGCCCGAGCGCACCTTAATTATTATTAAGCCCGACGGTATCCAGCGGCACCTGGCCGGTGAGATAATCGCACGACTCGAAAAGAGGGGGTTTAAGCTCGTCGCAGCAAAATTTATGAAAATCTCCGAGGACCTCGCCCGCCGACTTTACGCCGTCCACAAAGGCAAGAGCTTTTATGAAGGCCTCGTGAAGTATCTACCTTCTGCACCGACACTTATAATGGTCTGGGAAGCTGAGGGTGTCATAGATATGATACGCAAAATGATGGGTGCGACCTTCGGTTATGAAGCCCAGCCCGGCACTATTCGCGGCGATTTTAGCTGCTCAAAAGGATACAACCTCATTCACGGCTCAGATTCTATTGCGTCAGCCGAGAAGGAAATCAGCCTCTTTTTCACCCCCAAGGAAATTATTGACTACGAATTTGCCGACGCCGACTGGCTATACGGCAAAAACGACTAACAGTGCCCGCAGGATAAATTTAGGACTGGAACTATCCAGAATTGTAAAAATGGGGGGTGTTAAGTTGTAACGATTGGGTGGATTGGGCAAGAAAAATTTGTGAAACGAACAAAATCGAACACGTTTTCGCAACAAATGCGCATGCGAAATTGAGGAAAGTTCGCATCAAACGCGCTTGTTGGCGAAAAAAAGTGACAAAAATTAACAAAAATTAACAAAAATTAACAAAAAATGACAAAAATTTACAAAAAATAACAAAAATTGACACGTTTTGGACCGTGATTGAAGTACCCCCTCGCGCGAATTGTTCGAATCGAACAATTCGCGCAATTTTGAGTTCTAAGTTTTGAGTTTTAAGTCTGTGCAGTTACTGGCGGAGGCCAACCGCCGAAGGCGGAGTTTTGAGTCGGTTGTTTGATCGGCAGAGGTCCTTCGACAAGCTCAGGATGACAAGGTCATTTTTTGGTTTTCAGTGTCGGATTTGGTGGGTAAAATAGATTGGCAAACTTCTAATGCGTATTTCTATATGTTAAGTGCGAACCAAGGGAGCTTGAATCATGGGTTTTCTGATATCATTTGCAATTGGAAGGATCTTTTACTCATTGATAGAGCGTCGTGATAAGTGGTTCGTAATCTTAGAAATTATTGCGTCTGGTGTTTTCGTCGGCGCTGGTAGCCTGTTACTCGAAGTGCCACAAGGTGCTATTAGAGGCAGTTCGCAAACGATTTTATTCATAGTTACAAGTCTTGCATCAAGGGTTATATTACCACGCGACCCTATTGAGGCTAGATTGCAAAACAGGGCGAACGAGACCGAGAAGATCTATGTCGGGGTCATAGATTTTGTCTGGATTAGTGTAATGGGTGGAGTAGTAGGTTTCATAGCCTTTGCAAGAGGAGTTCCACCATTTGTTGAAGTAATGGTGCCGAAGGGAATGCCGGCTGAATATTACCAGAAAGCACTGGATAGCACTGTCTTTTTGCTCGAGAAAGTTATTGACGGTGTATTTCTTACTGGTGGTGGGCTGGCGGGTTGTATGGCTATTTTGTGGGCAGGTGAGATATGGCGCAAGAGTAGTGGAAAAGCACGAAGTCAATACAAGTTGACTACTGTGGCTGCAATTAAAATGGTAGTCGCTTACTTCATAACTATTTTCAATGCCTTGGCTTGGATGGGTGTGCCCTTATATATGCGTATGAATGCACTTTTAGAAATGCTAAAGTGTAAGTAAAGCATGAGAGCGGTGCGGGCGTTTTTTTAGCTGCGGAGGACGCAGAGGGTTTTTTGGTTCGTTCGCTGTTGGTGCCGGAGGCCACTGAAAAAGAAAAATGCTCCTGACCCCTTTTTCTCTATTCCTTTTGCTCGGCGGATTCCCGGCCTTGTCGTACTGAGTCTTAATCTCAAAACCATTATCCAAAACAGCTTTTTCCCATGCATCCGGCAGACAATCAGCCGTGACCATAATCACAGGTATATTGGCAGCCGGTTTGGAGCAAACATTCAACGAGATTCCTCAATAATGAAAGGTTTGGTGCCGGGTCTGGGTTTGGCAAACCTGATCAAATCCAATTCTTCCTTTGTAACCTTGTATCGCTCCTGAAATCGTGGCGGCATATCCACCAGCAGTTGTTTAGCCCTGTAAGCATACCAGCTGTCCGGCCACCGCTGGATTATCTGCCGACAGTTGTCCACCATAAGCCCAAAACCTGTCGTCGGTAACCGACCCATGCTGCGGCCTGGAACAGCCGCATTCAAAAGCCTCTTAGCTTCCATCTTATATATCTCAGAAAGCTCCGTGAAATACAGCTCAGTCGGTTTGGGCGCGGCGTTTACATCGACGGCAACGGTCGTAGTTGTAGTCTTCTCAGCCGTTATAGGGGCGGAAGTAATGCCCCGGCTTTGCTCCGAAACCGATTTCTCTCCTTGAGAATCCACCGCTTTTGGTTCAGCCAAAAATCTTTGCCTGTCCTCTTCAGCCTGTTCATAAAATGTCTTTTGGGGTTGTTCCTCCGCGTTGGTAACTTCTTTGGGCGGAAGTTTTGTTGAAGAAATATCCTCCGCCTTGGTAACTTTTTCGGGCGGAAGTTTTATCGATGCTTTATAAATTACCTTTTCTGACACAAAATTTTTTACCACAAGAGAATAGTCTCCAGGTTTAAGATGAGAGGTAGGGGAGCCAAACTCGCGAGGTACTACGCTAATCCAAATCCTACTATTTTCGTCTTCTATTCCAAAGACCGCTGCGTCTTCTATTTCAAAGGCCGCTGTTTGAACATTATCCATCATATCTTCTCTGCTGATTCTTTCCTGGCAAACCGCCCCTCCTTCCTGTCCAGTAACCATAACCACTAAATCGGCAGCTGGCCCCTTTATTCTCACTTTTAAAAACCACTTTTTTTCTTTCTGAAACCGTTCCAGTTCTCGCCGAGCATCTCGAAGTTGGCTTTCATAAAGCCCTTTCAACGATATTCGGAACGTCCCGATAGGTTCTGATTTTTCTATAGCGTCTTCAAATCCTCTGATAGCCTCTTTGCAGCGGGTTATTTCCTCATCGTTTTTCTCAAACCAATGTTCTACCTGATACTTTGTCCCGAAAAATCCACGCAATAGCAATAGTACGACAACAACCGCACCAATTGACACAAAAATAAGCTTTTTTAAACTTGCATCCTTCTTTGTGCCTTTCTTTGCTTCGGGGGGCGGCTTGGGCGAAGGGGCTGGCTGAGGAGTTTGCTTGCTCCGCAAAAATCTATCGCATTCTGCGCAAACTATCATTCCCCCAAACACACAAGCTTGTTCGGAGTGAAGAAGCAGCCGTCCGCACCGAGAGCAAGTCTCCGCATCAGTCGGACTCATAGATATACCTCCGATTCCGCAGACAAGGTATACCGTATAAGTCCTTTTGTCAAGGTTTTTCCTACTCGATATTGGAATGAACCTAAAACTACCCCTAACCCCCTTTTTTCGTGTTTTTTGAGCCAGTTTTGCGCCCAGTTGCGGCAGGTGTCTCCGGCTGGTCTTCCCCTCAACTTTGCTCAGGGTGGTGAGCCTGTCGAACCACAAATCTAAAGGTCGAATGTCTTTGTCGAACCATTCAACTACGTTCCTTCACCGCTCGTGGTGAGATACTTAATTTGTTCCGGTGTAAGTTTATCTATTTCAATTGACATCGACTTCATTTTCAGCAGGCAGACACGATTCTCAATCTCCCTCGGAACATCGTGGACTGCGACGGCGAGTTTGCTTTTTCTTTTTACTATATACTCAGCCTGCAGGGCCTGTGTCGAAAAACTCATATCCATCACGCTTGCAGGATGTCCCTCAGCCGCGGCGAGGTTGATGAGTCGGCCTTCAGCAAGCAGGTAAATTCGCTTATTGTTGCTGAGCACATATTCATCGACGTGGTTACGCACATTGCGTTTTACCTTTTTACTCAATTTTTTCAGGGCCGGTATATCAATCTCCACATTGAAGTGCCCGCTGTTGGCGACGACTGCGCCATCTTTCATAGCACGAAAATGCTCTGCTCGTATAACATTTTTATTGCCGGTAAGCGTGACGAAAAGCTCTCCCGCCTTTGCCGCCTGTGCCATCGGCATCACCTCAAAGCCGTCCATTACTGCCTCGAGCGCCTTAATCGGGTCGACTTCCGTAATAACGACGATGGCGCCCATACCTCTGGCCCGCATAGCGAAGCCTCGGCCGCACCAGCCGTAGCCAGCCGCTACTACCTTCTTGCCCGCCATCAGAAAATCCGTCGCTCGTATAATACCATCAACGGTTGACTGGCCTGTACCGTAGCGGTTGTCGAAAAGGTGCTTGCTGGCGGCATCGTTTACCGCAATAACCGGAAACTTCAATTTACCTTCGTTTGCCAACACCCGCAGACGAATAACGCCAGTAGTGGTCTCTTCCATACTCGCGATGATTCGATGCGCTTCCCCTTTTCTGCGTGTGTGCAGCTCGTTCACCAAATCAGCGCCATCGTCGAAAGTAATCACCGGCTTATGGTCAATCGCTGCATTGATATGCTTGTAATAGGTTTTGCGGTTTTCTCCGCAAATAGCAAAAACCGGTATATCAAAGTCCTTCACTAATGATGCTGCTACGTCATCCTGCGTACTGAGCGGATTCGATGCGCACAAAACAGGGTTCGCACCAGCCGCTTTCAGTGCCCTCATCAGGTTAGCCGTTTCAGCCGTCACGTGCAGACAGGCCGAGACGTTTTTGCCCTTCAACGGCCTGGTTTTTGCAAATCTCTTACGAATCTCTGCCAGAACCGGCATATCGTTATCCGCCCAGAGAATTCGCTTTTTGCCCTCTGCTGCCAGAGATAAATCAGCTACGTCTTTTTTCATTTATTGACCCTTTCAAAGGCAACTGGAAATGTTAAGTATAAAATCAACGGGCAGGATTTTCAACCTTTTATTTCTTTTTGCCTGCTGCTGCAATGTAGATGACGAATTTGTTCTTGCCGTCGAGGCCGAGAAGCTTATTGATTATATCGTCGTCATAAGCGCCGACCGCGCAGACGCCGCAGCCGATAGATTCAGCAGCCAAATACAGGTTCTGACAGACGTGTCCCGCATCCAGCAAAATATACCGATATCCCCTTTCTGAGTAACGCCAGGTCATTCTGTCACTTACGGCGACCCAGATAAAAGTAACGGCACTTTTTTTAACAAAGTCCTGGCCGAAACAGGCGTATGCTATTTCTTCAGCGATAGCCTGGCGCATCGTAAATTCTTGAATCTTATGTTCCAGGGCAAGGTATCGATAGACGCCCGCTGCCAATCCACCCACATTATTGACCAAGACAAAAGTTTCCAAAGCGTGCCTGGCCCCCGCTGAAGGCACCGTTCTGAGGGTGTGCATACCGTCAACCACTTCTTTGACGCCCTGTGTGCACCACAATAGATACGAAAGTTCGTCTTTGCTGATAGGCTCCTTTCGGTATTCCCTTACACTCGTTCGCCTATCGATATATTTTTTCAGCTCGGATTTCACTCCGTCGGGGCTGGGCAAATCAAATTTTTCACCACCTTCACCGCCGAAATCAGCCTCCAATGGTGGCGGGTAAACGCCTTTCTGCTGCCCCGACGCCCCCAGGTGCTTATACTTGGTATTCTCAATGAACTCCTGACCAATCCCGCCTGCTGGCAAGACAGGGGAGCCTTCCGATAAAGTCCCACCTATCATTACTCGTCTCTCCCCATTCCGCCCATAGTGCCCCCCATAGTGCCCCCCATAGTGCTTCCCGCGGGCGGCATCATACGCCGCGGCCCACTGATTTGGTCACCGAATGCCCGCAGGGGTTGTTTTGGTTCTTTTTCCGATTTTTTGATTGCAGCATACATTGCCTGCAGCTTTTCAGGCCAATACTTTTGTTTGATAGCCATGTGTTCCACGCTTGTGCCGTCGAAACTATAAAGCATATCGTAATACTGTCTCTTGTATGGATTTGTTCCGCCGGACCAGTCATTAACCTGCGTAACATCTACCACCACCGCCCCTATGGTATAATCGACTTGTTCTGGAATTGTGAGTTGTTCTTTGGACTCCACAGGCTTAACTTTCGCTACATTGCCTATAGTTTCACCCGCTTTGACCATAAACTTCTCACTGTACCAGTAACCCAGCACATGCCGGCTTACCGTTACTGTTACGGTTTTTGTCGCTTCCTGTATCTCTTGAGCAAAGAAGCATAATCTCGGCGGTATCTCCACTTCATTTGGCCCGGAAAACTCACTCCACAGAATAACCTTATCTTTTTGCTGTTCGTCCTGCTCGGCTACCTGCTCCAAACCTGCTACCGGGTTGAAAACCCCTAACCGGAGTCGGTAGCGATAAGTTTTTCCCGCCCCGACAGTATCATCGTGAGCCCAGAATACCAACGGTTCCTGCATCTTGCTGATATCAGTTTCTTCCGTAAGTAAAATATTCCTCAACTCCTCATCAATATTCTGCGAGGATGTCGGTTCCGCAGTTTCTTTTTTTCGTTGCGTGCGTTTCTCCTTTTCGCTCTTTCGGTCGTCGGCACGTGCCTGCGTCGGCTTGGTTGCCCCCGCCGTTATTCTCGGAGGCCCCATTGAAGAGCCGCTCATGCTGCTACTACGCTCATCTGGTTTCCGCCCATACTTTAGTTGTTGCCTTTCTCCCGGTTTTGGTGCCGACGGTGCCGGCGTTTGCCTGCGACGTTCCTCGACCTGTTTTGATGCTGACGCTTGTGACATTTGTTTGTTGCGACGTTCCTCGACCTGTTTTTCGTGTTCCTGTTTCTTGATTTCCATTTCCTCGCGCTTTTCCTGCGCCTTCACAGCCGCCTGGTACTTCAGAAACTCTTTATGAAGTGATGGCGGATACCACTGCTCTTCCGCCGACGCGATTCTGTAAGCCTCCGGCTGCAACATATCCATCCTTATCTGTGGATTGTCGAACTGAAGAAGGCGAACCTTCATTCCGCCTGGCGGGAGCTTGTCAATATCTTCTATGACTTCAAACATCTTGCTGTAAGGGTCAATCCTTGTTCGCGGTACGACTTTCCAATCGCTCCAGCTGCCATCTGTACCCAATTCCTGCCTTTCAAGCTGAACTGCTGCGAAGACCGGCTTCGCAAGGCATGGATCACGCCATTCTTCATTGACATCCGTGCCATTGAAACTTTTCTGAAAATTCTCATATAACGCCGCAATGTCAAAGTTTGCCTGCACCGTAACAAAATCAAGGTCATTTGGCTCATGTTCGACTTTGTCGTAGGTATTTTCTTCGTCGATATTCTGTGTAGGCATATGGACTACTGCTCTGATGTATCCGGCTGATATCTCGTTTACATCGCCGACAGCAGGAAGGTGATATTCCCTTCCGCCACTTATCTCTATTGCCGGTCTGTTGTCGGGCTGCGGAAAATAAATATTATTGCCGATACTTCTGAAAGGCGACTCTATGTGAGCAATGAAATTATTCACCTTGGGCTCATATTGCTGGGCTGATTCTGGTTCGAGCTCCAATTTTCGCCGTAGCAAATCTGTCTGCTTGCTTGTTTGCTTGTCAACATTGCCGATGCTGAGTTTCTTACCATCGTATTCGACGTAATTCGGGCTCAGAAGAATATGCGTAATTAAAAACCACGCGCACACTATTCCCGCTACGCCTAAAATTATTTTTTCAATGTGCGCTTCAATATATACTTCAAAAAAGTTTCCGCTTTTTTTACCCATTTATACTCTCCCGTTCACTCCTCGCCGCCACAGCAACACCATACCAATCAGAGACTGAAACGCCAGCACCCTATTTGGCCCGCCGCTTTGTCCCTGGGTTCGCCGTTATTTAGCCCTATGGCTGCGCAGGCGCTTGGATATCCTATACTGTCACTATCCTCCTCCCTCACCTGCTCCTGTATTTCCAACCTTTGCCAATTCTTTTTTAATTGATTCCGGCTTAATCTCTTCGTAGCCAATCCTGCTAAAAAGGTATTCGCAAGTCAAATCTAATTCCACTACAGCAGCGTCACCATAACGGTACAGCTCGTGCTCCACAGCCTCGCGGTTAATCGACTGAATATTACTATCCAAAATTGTTATCTGATTGTGTCGGAAGGTTTGTTTTGGCTCTTGCCCGGAAAAACCACTGAATTTATGCTCCTTCGCGCTGCAGAGTTCAGTCATGAACGGCAAAGCCGCCTTTGCACTTACCAGAACAACGAGCCTGAAGTGTACGATATCGATATCATCATTGCAGTATCTTCGTGTGTATGGTTCGACCATAGAGTTTTCGCCTGAAAGAACATAACGCGGCATCCCCTCCGTCCCTGCCTTCGAGCCCATCGATGCTTGTCGCTCTGATGCAAAATCTATGCTTAAAAGTCTTTTCACCGGCGATGTTAAAACATTTTCCGATGTTGAATTCATGGCTGCTATCGTATCGATGACATCCTCCATAATCCAGTAACCCAATTGCCAGTACCAGCACTGCCGGACCGATTCTTCTTTGCCGACATCGTAATATTTATATTCCTCCCAGAACTTGTACCCGGCCAAAGCTGTCGGATTACAATAAACAGATGCGGATTTCGCCTTCGCCTGGCAAAGCTCCTCCTTTATCGTGGAGTCCACCTCATTTAATCTTCGGCCTGTTCTGCTGCCCCATGGCGAGCCGGTGGGCAGATTTTTGCCTAACTCCGCTTCAGTTGGACACTCACCGCCTTTGATACTGGCGACTAACCGCTCTATGCCGGCCCTAAACCTCTGCCCAAACTCCTCAAAAATCAATGCGGATGGGTCCTTCGGCTCAGGAAATATCTTATAACTTAATAATTCCCTTTCTGTAGTTTGCTTGACTAAAAGCGTTATTTGATTGGCATCTCTTTCATAAGCATCCTGATACTGTTGTTCATGTTCCCATTGATTATTTGAAACCGCGCTTTTGACGAGCGAGCTGATTTTTTTGCCTCTCTGGGAAATACTCTCCTTTTCCACTCGCTCGCGGAGTTTGCTGCTCATCAATTGAGTGAGCACAAAAATAACCACCGCAACCGCTACTATGACAGCAGGAATCACAAGCGACGAATAGTCCTTAATAAAACTCAGCTTTTGTAAAATATCTTTGAACTTTAGTGACATTAACTCACCAGCTTAAATACAGTCAGAAAACTATACCCGGAATGCTATCCGCTGCTTTTAGCCTCTTTCGGTGCCTCTCTCCAGACGAATTTAACGTCCAGCTTGAACCAGTAGTCGTTGGTCTTATAGACAGTGTTGCCGTACCTGTCACGTTTTTCTTTTCCATTTTCATCAAGCTCAACAACCTTGCTGATGACCTCCTTTGTCATAGGGTCAATCAAAACCTGCTCTGAGCTTTCGGTACCTTTTACTTTTCCAGGCTTGGCCTCTACGAAGCCTATCCCAGGAGGCATTGCGGCCTTCAAATCTACTTCCCCTATCGTCAGTTTACAGTGGTTTATATCGAGCTTCTTGTACAGCTCGAATGGACTGTTTCCATCAAAAACCCCTTTTAACTCGTCTAAGTGCATCAGCCGTGTGATTACACCCCATTTGCTCTTATCTTCGCCTGCCCCGACTGGGTCCATCAGTTCCCGTATATCTCTATAGGGACAGTACCCCATTATGGTTACTACAAATCCAGCGTTTTCTCCAGCCGTTCCCGCAGTAGTGCCTTCTGTTCGTTGCCCCGCATACGTCTGGGCAAACCTGGACCTCGCCACACCAGGCGTCTCTCTCACCTCCGAATCCGACTCGCTTGACATTGTCCCTGCCGGTGTCATCCCTCCAGCGGAACCCCTGCTCATCCGCGTCCCACCCCTGGCCATAACTTCTTCTTTGGCTCCGAACCGCGCGCTTTCAAGGTCTTGTGTGAAGTATACTGATATGTTCGTCAGAAATATTTGCTTTCGCTCTTTACGTTCAGGCCAAATCTCTCTAATCTTTTTCACATCACCGTCGGCAAACGCCCTGTAGAGTTCCTTTTGCTCAGGGTCGTTCCTTTCGTTGGGCAAAACCGATATTATCATCTGATTCAGCAGTGGAATCACGTCGCGGTACTTGAATGGTGCAAGTTCCTTTTCGATTATTGCCGCCGAAGCTGAGGCTCTGTTCTTCTGCTCCTGAAGTTTGCGCTCAGCCTCGTTTGCCCTGTCTATAACATTCTGAACTTCGCTCCGAAGTCTCACGTTCTCACTGCTGTTATAGCTTACTTTGTCGAGGTTTGTTCTCGCCAGGCCCAGAATCGACACAACCAGAAGCAAGCAGGCCGCCGCTGTAAAGTACTTGGATTTCTTTGACCACTCCATCGACCGCGAGATACGCTGAGGGAGAAGATTGCTTACTATGCGCCCCAAGCCTAAACCCTGAAGTGCAAGACCGTATACAACCCCGAAGTCGGAAACGTTCTCATGGAACTTCGCTGCTGAAACACTCGTTCCCATCGTCAGCCGTTTGAACGAATCGGGTTTCTCTACCGGTATTTGAAGGCTCTGCTGAAGGTACTTCAGCAGGCCTCGCATTTTTGTCCCGCCGCCGACTGCGATAATCTTAGACAATTTGACATCCGGATTGGAATTGCCGTAAAAACCCAGCGACCGCTGAATCTCGCCGACTAATTCCGTAAAGACCGGACGCATCGCCTGAAATATCTGACGGGCGTATTTGCTCATCGTCGCAGTTCGCTTGAGCTTCTCAGCTTTTTCAAAATTCAGCTTGAATGCCTCCGCTATTGCCTTCGTAAATGCGTTGCCGCCCATCGGAATGCTTCGCTGCCAGACCGTCGATTTCGTACAGACAACCAGGTCACTATTTTCTGCGCCGATGTCGAGGATAATTATCCCCTCGCTGTCCGAATTGAGCAAATCACCACGGTCATACAATGCGTAATTGTACAGCGCCATTGAGGCCATCTGAACGTGGCTGACATTTATATTCTCTCTGCCGAAATGCTCCAATACCGCGCCAACAATCTCATTTTTTATCGCAAAGATACCAACCTTGCTCTCGGTGTCCTTACCCTCCTCAAGTATCTGCCAATCCCACTGAACATCATTGATGTCAAAGGGAATCTGTTGAGCTGCCTCAAACCTGACGATTTCCGGGATGCGCTTCTGCGCAACAGGCGGCAGGTTCACGAAACGCGCAAAACCGTTCTGGCTCGGCACAGACACTATCACAGCATCCTTGCCCAGATCATTCTGTCTGATAAACTGCCGCAGACTTAAAGCGATCAGCTCATCGCGTTCATCTGGTTTTACATCGCCTCCCGTAAGGATTTTGCTGTGCTGGATGTTGTCAAAACCGATGACCTCAGCCCCATCTGCCGTTCTGCTCAGCCGCAGGGCCTTTAGATAACTGTTGCCCAAGTCTATGGCCCAGACCGAATCAAATCCTGATGCCATAACGAACCCCTCGGTTACTTTCAAGTTCACAGTCTACAACTTATGAACCGTTGCCGTGAACCCACAATTGACCTTGTAAATACATCCTGACAGGCATACATTATAATATACTATGAGAACTTTTGCCATAAATACTCTCGGCTGTAAAGTTAATCAATATGAGAGCCAGCAGATTAGGGAACTGCTCGAACAACTTGGTCTCAGTCGTTGTGAAAACGCCGACAAGGCCAACATAGTCATCATCAATACCTGCTGCGTAACTCATACTGCCTCAGCCAAAAGCCGAAAATACATCCGACAGGCACAAAGGCTTTCTGCTGGTGCGGTCATAGTTGCCTGCGGCTGTCTGCCGACTGTGCAAACCGACGAATTCAGCATATTCGGCGAAAACGTCCACATCATAGCGGACCGCCACAACCTTGCTGCCGACTTGACCCGAATCGTCAATGGTGGAACCGCCATTAAAACTGATAACAGTTCTAAAATCCATCACAATAACGACTTAGCTCTTCCGCCATTAACCGCATTTAAAGACCATACGAGGGCGTTTCTTAAGGTCCAGGATGGCTGTGACGGCTGCTGCAGCTATTGTATAGTACCCAAGACCCGGCCTATAGTTCACAGCAGAGAACCTGCGGATGTGCTCGAAGAGGCCCAAGTGCTTGTGAAAGCAGGACATAAGGAAGTTGTCATAACCGGCGTATTCCTCGGCGCTTACGGCCAGCCGACTGTCAGGCGAAAAAGCTGGCCCGGCGGCGAAAATGAAGCGATTGCCGGCCTGCTCGAAAAAATAGCACAAGTGCCTGATTTGCAAAGAATTAGGTTAAGCTCGTTAGAGCCGGCAGACGTTACGGAAAGATTGTTAGATGTAATGAAAAATCATCGTAACATTATGCCACATCTGCATTTATCGCTACAGTCAGGCTCGGATGCAATCCTAAAGAAAATGAACAGGCAATACACGGTCAAAGATTTTCTTAAAGCTATAGAAAACATAAACTTACAGTTAGACAGGCCCGCAATAACCACAGATATTATCGTCGGATTCCCCGGCGAAACGGTGCAGGATTTTGCACAAAGTCTTGCGGTAGCTAAACTTGCGGGATTTTCAAAAATACATATCTTCCCATTTAGTAAAAGGGGCGGCACGGCGGCGGAAAAGATGCAAGACCCTGTAAATAAAGAAGTTATAACACGAAGAGCACAGGTAATGCGAGAGCTTGAAAAACAACTTGCTGAAAAATTCAGGAAACAATTCGTCGGCGAAATTGCGGAAGTCCTTGTAGAAAATGAAGTTAAGAAAACAGGCAGATGCGAGAGATACTACGAAATCGCGATTAAAAACGGAGCCGTATCGAAGGGGGAGATTGTGAAATGCAGGATAAACAGCGATGCTGTAAGTGGTTTGTTAGTAGAGAGTTAGTGGTTCATTGTTCATCGTGAAAAGAGAATACAGAAGTCAGTAGACAGTAGTCAAGAGAGCTGATGGCGGCAGGGGGGTTGGGGGGATAAATCCCGCGCAGGTTCTTGTGGTAAAATGATGTTAAGCTGTAACGATTGGGTAAAATGGGAAAGATAAAAGTTCGCATCAAACGCGCTTGTTGAACGAGAAAGTCGCGAAAAATTTACAAAAATTAACAAAAATTTACAAAAATTTACAAAAATTAGCAAAAAATAACAAAAATTGACACGTTTTGGACAGTGATTGAAGTACCCCCTCGCGCGAATTGTTCGAATCGAACAATTCGCGCAATTTTGAGTTCTAAATTTTGAGTTTTAAGTCTGTGCGGTTACCACCGAAGGTCAACCGCCAAAGGCGGAGAGAGTAGAAAATCGAAAGTATATTAGTATGTGCATATATACTAATGTAGTGATTTGGGAATCATGGCTTTGAGAAGGGGGGGTTGTGAATCGTCGCTCGTCGCTCGGCCCACGTGGCTTGGAGGCAGAGGACAGATGACAGAAGACAGATGGCAGATGACGGACGACGGAAGACTCAAGACTTTGCTGGAGCTGCCGGAGGCCGCGACATAAAGAAATTAAAAAGTAAAAGTGCAAAGCCATAGTGTAAAATTCAAAATGAATATTGGATTCTTCGACTGCGCTCGGGGCAGGCAGTGCCATAGTCCTTTTGACTAATCGAAAGGACTACGAGCATTTTAATAAGGTATGAAGAGAAAATGTTGGGCTTTGTGTTCCTGGGTGTTGGTTGTAGCCGTCAGGAATGCTTCGCTGGTGCTGCCGGAAGTGGAGAGAATTAGAGAATTAGGGGATTAGTTTTGGAGACTACTTTGCCGAGAAGCACTAATTTTACAAAGCGGTATCGACGAGCAATAATTCCGCATCGTTATTCGCGGACAGGACAAGTTTTTTTCATCGGTGATTTCGGCTGCTCCCAAGTGTGGGATAAGGTTGCTGTTCAATATAACCGAGCTGCCTTCGAGGACATAAAGATAGGCGCCGCGACCTGTTTGCAATGTGTAACTTACGAGCATATCTTTTCGAAGAAAACAGGAACAGACTTCGACATCGGAAAATATCTTAAGGGCGGCAGGATTTTTATTTGATACAAGCAGGAAAAATTTGTTGGTCCTGTCTTTTCTCTCTACCGGCTTTTGCTCAACAGAAGGTTTCAAATCAGGCTGCGAAGGCAAGAACCACATCTGAATGAACCTCATAGGAAGGTCTTTACGATTATTTATTTCCGAATGCCACATACCGGAGCCGACGGTAGTGTGCTGGACCCAGCCTTTTTCAAGTATGCCACCTTTGCCGTGCTCATCGGCGTGTCGAAACTGGCCATCAGCGCAATAAGTTACAACTTCAATTTCTCGGTGAGGATGAAGCGGCCAAACAGCACCCGGTGAAAGTGTATCATCGTTAAAGACGCGTAAGTTGCCGAACCGCATGTATTCGCTGTCGTAATAGGAATCAAAGGAAAAATGCCATTTTCCGGTGAATGTGCCGTTTTCAATTTCGCCTTGTGCCTTATAAATATCCTCGGGTTTACGGACAGCAATCATCTGATGCTCCTTTCGCTTTATCTTAATTCTGCTAAAAGGAAAAGCAATCGCAGCCCATTATCCATAAGCTACTTCCGGCGAGGATTTTCTTGAGCTTTTTTATGGCTCTCCATCAGCAGCCGGTAATTCGGTATGATGTGTTCGCCAAAGATGTTGGCGTAATCCAAAGCATCAGGGCGATTCCAGGTCTGTTGGAGTTCCCCGATAACTGCAAACGTATCGATAGGAACCACGCCAGCCTGCGCAAGGCGGGCGATAGTTAAATCAGTTGCCATCTGACTCCAGTTGCCGGAAGCATCCACAACGGCATACACTTTGTAACCGGCTTCAGCTGCGCAGATAGCCGGAAATGCCAGACAAACACTCGTGAGCGTACCGGTCATTACCAGCGTCTTGCGTTTAGTCTCTTCAACGGCTTTGACGAACATAGGCACGTCCCATGCGTTGATCTGACCCTGACGCGGGACATATTTAACGTGAGGAGCGAATTGCTGGATTTCGGGAATTACCGGGCCGTTCGGGCCTTCCGGCACGGACGCGGTGGTGATGACGGGAATCTTCAGCTTCGTGGCGACCTTGGCGAGAGCGATGACATTGTTGCGCAGTTGAGACACAGACATGTCCTTAACAAGGTTAAACAGGCCGCTTTGGTGGTCAATCAACAGCATAGTAACGTCGTTGGGATTGATCATGACTTTTTCTTGAGGCGTACTCATACAATTCTCCTTTCGATTTGGTTAACGGCTGCGACTTTTTCTGCGAGTTTCTGCGACATATATAATACTCCTTGAACTTGCCCTGCCTGCTTAGCGACAGCACTATCCCGCAATACAGGCGGTGTTCACTCATTTTTTATTGAGTAAATTGTAGCCGGAAGGGCATTTAAGCAAATAAGGAAAATGCTTCATTTAGCTTCGCAATTGCTTAAGGACAAAACAGACGCGGGAAGAGAGGCAGGAAGAAATTAAAAAGTAAAAGTGCAAAGGTAAAAATTGTGGAACCGAACCACAGGCAGCAACAGCGGGGCGGGGGGAAATCGGGGAAAGGTCGAAAGTAATTGAAGATTGTAGATTGAAGAATGAAGATTTGTGGAATTCGGTTGCGGAGGAAAATTTTAGTTGAAATTGCGGGGCGATTTAGTTAACTGGTTAACTGGTTAACTGGTTAATTGGTTAATTAGTAGATGGGTGAACAAATATAGGTGCAAAAGAGCATAAAAGCAAAAGGCAAAAGACGGAGACGAAATGGAAGACCATCGTAAAAGCAAAATCAAGAAGAAACGCAAAAGCGGATTCAGAGCAAGAATGAGAACCAAGGGCGGAAGAAATATCTTCAAAAGAAGAAGACGAATAAAAAGGTCACTGCGGTTAAGATAGCGTATAGCGGATAGCGGATAGAAAGCCCAACGTGAAGTTGGAACGACTGAAAAACTGTTAAAAAGCCTAGATTCCCGCTTCCGCAGGAATGACATCACGTCGCCGTGCCGGCGACGGCTAAACAAAAACCCGCAAGCAGGGGGGTAGAATCAATTTGTGATTTTCGATTTTCGATTTGGGATTTGAATGACGCGGGCAGGGCAGGGGGGTAAATTTATAAAAGAACCCCCCGGCAGGCCGGGGGGCTAAATAAAACTTGACCAGAACACGAAGCAGAAGTATATTCCCCACACTCGTTATATAAAAAGATTCAGCAGGTTCATATTCGAGGAATAATCGTGAAGGCAAGTGATTTAAGGCCTGGAATGGGCGTTGTAATCGACGGCAAACTGTGCATCTGCGCTCAGGCTACGCACGTTACGCCGGGAAACCTGCGAGCATTCGTGCAGACAAAACTGCGAGTCGTGCGGGACGGAATTATGCTCGAAAAAAGATTACGCTCCACCGAAGAAATCGAGCAGGCATTTTTAGATAAACGCGAGCTGCAGTACCTATACGCCGACAGGACAGGATTAGTCCTGATGGACAACCAGACCTACGACCAAATTACAACACCATTAGAAATGGTTGGTGATTCGGTGAAGTACCTCAAGCCTGATACGACAGTCGTCGCCCTTATGCACGAAGGAAACGTAGTGTCGATAGAACTGCCAAAGGTGGTTGAACTGGCTGTTACCGAGACCACGCCTCAGGTAAAAGGCGCAACGGCGACCAATCAGATGAAGGAGGCTGAGCTGGAGACGGGACTGAAGGTCCGCGTGCCGCCTTTCATAGGGGTCGGAGATGTCTTAAGAATCAGTACGGAAGACGGCTCATACCTGGCGAGAGCGAAGTAACAAAAGACAGAGGACAGAAGGCAGACGACAGAAGACGGACGACGGAGAACAGAAGACAAACTATGGAAAAGCTGCTTGCGGACCGGACAAGGCAAATTGATGCAAGTGGGATACGAAAGGTCTTTGCGCTGGGGGAGGCACTGAAAGACCCGGTGAATTTCTCGATTGGTCAGCCGGATTTCGATGTGCCGGAGGAATTGAAAGAAGAAGCGATAAAGGCAATCAAGGCAGGGCAAAATAAGTATTCGCAAACGGCGGGGGATGCACTTCTAAAAGAAAAGATTAGTGAATTAGTAAAAAAAGAGACAGGGTGGGCCAGGCCGGCGGTGCTGGTTACAAGCGGAGTGAGCGGGGGGCTGCTGCTGGCGTTTATGGCACTTATCAATCCCGGCGATGAGGTGATTGTGCCGGACCCGTACTTTGTAATGTACAAGCACGTGGTCAATATGCTGGGGGGTAAATGTATATTCGTCGACAGCTATCCGGATTTTGATTTGCCGGTGGAAAGAATCGGCAGGGCGGTGAGCAAAAAGACGAAGCTGATTATCGTCAATTCGCCTGTCAATCCGACCGGCGCAGTGTACGACAAAGAGCGGATAAAGGCGGTCGCTGAGATTGCGGCAAAAGAAAAGATAACTATCCTGAGCGATGAAATCTACAATAAGTTCTGCTATGAGGGCGAGTGTCCGAGTATAGCGGAATATTATGACAGGGTGCTTATCCTGCAGGGCTTCAGCAAGTCGTATGCGATGAGCGGCTGGCGATTAGGATATGCGGCGGCAAGCGAGGCATTAAAAGACGTCATCGAGGCGATGACGAAAATGCAACAATATACCTTTGTCTGTGCGCCGAGCCCATTCCAGAAGGCTGCGACAGCGGCGATGGATTACGACGTGAGCGGTTTTGTGGCGGCGTATCGGAAAAAGAGAGACCTTATCTACAACGGACTTAAAGACAACTTTGAATTAATCAAGCCCGGCGGGGCGTTTTATGCGTTTGTCAAATCGCCGACAAAAACAGCAACAGAATTTACAGAAAAAGCTATTGCCAATAACGTGCTTATTATACCGGGCAATGTTTTCAGTGAAAAAGATACACATTTTCGGATAAGTTACGCGACCAGCAACGAGAAGATTGAGCAGGGAGTAGAGATTTTGTGCAGGCTGGCGCGGTGAAGCCATGACACGGCACTAAGGAGCGTTTAAGGGCAAGCAGATGGGCTGGTGGTTAGCTTTTGCGGTGTTTTTGTATTTTGTGTGCGCGGTTCTGCTGGTGGCAGAGGTGTTTGTGCATGGCGGAGGACCGATAAGCATATGCGCGTTTGGGTGCCTTATTGGCGGGACGGCGATATTTTTTAAGCACAGCACAACAACGGGATTGATAGGAGTAGTTATTGCGATAGTAATGATACCATCAGTTCTGATTATAACTTATTCGATAGCAAAGCCTAAAAGGAAAAAATGATTAAACTTTTAGCACAGATAATCTTAGCTATCCGCAGCGATGACGTTGGGGGGTGGATGAATATCTTAGTGGTTATCCTTCTGGCGGTTTTCTGGGCGATATGGGGGATTCTAAAGACGAGGGCGAAAAAAAATGAATCGGAGGATGACGAAGAACAAGGCGGGGACAAAAAACCTTTAGGGCCAACGGCTCACCGCACGACAGCTAAAACTGAGAAGACTACAACAACGGAATAAAAGCCAACGCAAATGCTCTCAAACAAACCAGACTATTTGGTACCACGGGATATAACGTCTCATAATATATGTTATGTTTCATTGGGGGTGGAAGGGTGCAAATCCGCCTTCGCTGGGGACGAAGCCGCTTCGGCGGAGGCCTCAGGGCGTCTGCAGATTCGAATGGTTTAAGACGGCGTGTTCTGCGGTCTCGGAGAGATTGTCCCACATAGCTGAGGCCCTGTCGAGAAGACCTAAGTTTTCGAGGACTACCGCTACGTTCGGTACATTATAAGTGCCGGCGAAATTGGCCTGCATATACTGCTGAAGGTTAATCAGCGAGGATGCGAATCTGAGGGCGTCGCAATACAACAAGGCGAATTTATAGTGCAGCTTTATGGTGTCACTGTCAAGGCCATTTGCGGCGGTGAGCTGCTCGAGGGCGGAGTTGTGGTCGCCTGCCTCAAGAAGGCAAATGGCGAGCTTCGTGCGGGCCCTAAAATAAGTTGGGTTTATTTCGAGGGCGCTGCGAAAAGCCTCAATGGCTTCTGGAAACGATGGGAGACTCATTAATAATAAGCCGAGCCTATAGTGCAGATTCGGATTTTGCGGCTGGCTGGCAATTTGCCGGCGATGTGCGTCAATAACGGCCTTAATCAGGTGGGACGAATGGCGCAAATCCAATGGATTAAGGGGGTCTTCGAAACTACGCTTGAATCGCAGGATGGCTGTTTGAGCAAGCAAAAATGCGCTGTTCGCTTCGAGCGCAGAGCCAAGCGAAAGGGTTGCGACGGCATCAGCGGTGTCGCCGAGCAATTTTTTTGCGGCGGCAAGGCCAATATACGCCTCAGCGATAGAGTCGTTTATCTCAACGGCCCTGTTGAACTGGCAGGCGGCAGAAGATTCATCGTGTATGTTCAGGAACTGGGTTCCGAGCTTTACGGCTGCCTCCAAACAATTGGGGTGGACACTGATGAGTTTTTGATACTGAGAGATTGCGTGTTCGGCGTCACCTAACATTGCAAGAATATCAGCATGCCTGAGCAGCAAATCCGCCCTATCGGGCTGCTCGGCGAGCTGATATTCGAGCTGCTCGGCGGCCTGGTAAAGCAAACCGTCGTTGATGAGCTGGTCTATATTGTGAGTATCCTCGGCGCAGAAGTTGTCCGGATGGATGAGGACGGCGGTGTTGAATGTCTGGGCGGCGTGTTCGTAACGGGCGGTGGCGAGATATAAATGGCCGAGGGTTACGAGGGTCCAGATGTCGTCAGGATACTCACTTTTCAAAAGCTCGTACTCGACGGCGGCTTTTTCGAGCTGGTTATTTTCGAAATAAACGGCGGCAAGCCGCTGCCTGGGGAGCTGGAGATAGTTTTTGAACTTGAGACAATCCTGATAAAACTCGACGGCCTGCGGCTGCTTTGCGAGTCGTTCGTAACAATAGCCGAGGGCGTAAAGCGCCATAGTATTGTTAGGCTGGCGGAGATAAACGGAATTCAACTGTTCGATTGCGTCCTGCAGACGGCCCATTGAGATAAAGATGGCGGCAGAGGCCAGTCGGCCGCGGGGACAATCGGGATTGTCAAAAAGATAGAGTCTTAACTGGTCAGCGGCACTGTCAATCTTTCTTTGTTTTATAAACTCAATGGTTCTATTCAGCTGCTCCGGTAGCGTAGACTCGCTGACTGAGCTGGGTGGACTACAGACATCCAGCCAGTTCCAAATCAGGTCGGCGACATCAAGATTTAACCCCCTGCCGAGGATTTCAAGTAATCTGCTCACGCACTCCTCATCCGAATTTACGATCTTCGATTGACGATTTTCGATTCGCTCAGGGTGCAGCTTTGTTACTACCTGCGATAATGGTATCGGCAATATACAAGGGGGTGTTAATCGCATATAAGGGGATTAATTATCAGCGTGCCGGTTTTGTGCGGCGTATGTGTGGATTGTGTGTGCTGTAGGGATTATCGGGATTTTAACAAAGCGGGCAGTGTGGCAGGTGATGGACAGGCCAATTTACAATTCCTTCGGCTGTGCTCAGGACAAGTTATTATTGACCACTTCGAGAGACTGATAATAGAGCCACGAGTGGATTAAATTGTGAGCTGGATATCGGGCGAAGTTACGCCTCGGGGTCAATCTGAGCCTGCTTTTCTATCTCGCTCAGGTAGGCTAACGTTCGTTCGAGCTTATCGCTGAGGTGCTTTAACTTCAGCATAGTTCTGACTCGTGTCAAGAGCTCAAGCTTGTTTACGGGCTTGCTGACAAAATCGTCGGTTCCGGAATCGATGCCACGTTCAATGTCGCCGAATTCATTGAGGGCTGTTACCATTATGACGGGGATATCGGTGGTTTTTGGGTTGCTTTTTATTCTCCTGCAGACCTCAAAGCCACTCATTTTCGGCATCATCACATCGAGCAGTATTAAATCGGGGGGGTCACCAGCTACAATTTCGAGGGCCTCGACGCCACCATGAGCAGGAAGTGTTTTGCAGTCCATATCCTCGAGATACGCCTGCAAAAGCTCGAGATTCTGCTGATTATCATCGACGACCAATATGACAGGGGTCTTCGTCTGGTCGTCTATCGGGGCTTTAGTTTTTTTCATAAGAAGTTACTCCTAACCACAGTTAAGCCTTCAAGGCCCGCAGAATTGCGGTGCAGAAGGCGGGCAGGTCGTCGGGCCTGCGGGAAGTGATTAAATTTCCATCGACGACACATTCGGCGTCGATATATTTTGCGCCGGCATTTTTGATGTCATCTTTAATCGCCATAAAACAGGTAGCCCTTTTGCCTTTATAGATATTGGTGCTGCAGAGCAGCCAGCCGCCGTGGCAGATGGCGGCGATGATTTTTCCGGCGTTTACCATATCATTGGCGAACTTTATGACGTCCGGGCTTCTTCGCATAAAGTCGGGAGCAAATCCGCCCGGGACAACCATACAATCATAATCGTCTGCGTCGGCATCTTTGGCGGCGACGTCCGACAGACAAAGATAGCCTTCTTTGGAATGATATTCTTTTTTTGCCTCGGCTGCAACAAAATCGACATCGAGTCCAGCTTCGCGGAACCGATAATAAGGAAACCAGACTTCGAGGGTCTGATACATTTCGTCAACCATAATGGCTATTTTTTTCGCTGACATTTCTGACTTTTCCTTAACTAAAACTAATCGTGAGAGTTGTTTTCGATGAACTGCCGAAGCTCGGGCTTTATGTATATCTGCTCTATGTCGATTGTTTTGGATACTGCCTGGCTGCAAAGCGCGGCGACCTCGGCTGAAGGAGCCTGAGTGTCGACAAAGAATATGGATTGGCCTTTGACGGTGCAAAGCCCCCCGCCGTTTCCGCCGAGCGGCTCTTTGCGGATTGCAACACCATTGGCCTCCAAAAGAGTCAGCAATTCCTCTAAAATCCTCTGCTCGTTCATTGGCGGTTACAGTTCAAGAAAAAACGCGTTAAAAGTCGATATAAATCAAACAAAGGCTCAACAGCAATTTTATAACAAGAGCGGAAAGTTGGCAAGTATTATCGAAAAACGTGTTTCTTTGCACAAGCAACTGCAAAGGCAGCAAGAGGAAAGTGCTGCATTGAAATCACAAATCAGCCGGCTACAGGCCCTTGCAAACATCGGTACCGCGACTTGTATGATTGCGCACGAAATCAATAATCTGCTCACGCCATCGGCCAATTACGCTGCCCTTGCATTAAAGAATCCGGACGATAAGGCCCTGGCTGAGAAGGCACTGCAAAAGGCGATGCGGAACTGCGAGCAGGCTTCGAAGATTATGGCAAGTATGCTGGCTGTGGCGAACGGCGAAATGGAAGAGAAAAAAGACACGCCACTGTCTACCCTGGTGGAAGAGATTTTTCAGTGTCTCTGCCGGGATTTTGCAAAAGATGGGATAACGGTAAAAACTCAAATTCCGGAGGATTTGAAGGTCCGGGCTGTGCCGGTCCAGATTCAGCAGGTCTTAATGAATCTGATTCTTAACGCCCGCGAGGCTATGCTGGACCGGGGCGGCGTTTTGACCATCGAGGCACATACAACCGCAGATGCGGCAGAAATAGAAGTTAGTGATACGGGCTGCGGAATCGCGGCTGACGACTTAAAAAACATTTTTGAGCCGTTTTTTACGACCAAAAGAGAAACGAAGTCGCGGATGTCACACTACGGCTCCGGACTCGGCCTTGCTTTTTGCAAAGATGTAATTGATGCTCACGGGGGCTGCATTTCGGTCGAGTCAAAGTTAGACAGGGGCACATCCTTCAAGATAATCCTGCCAAATCGCTGATATAAGCAGCTAATTACTCAAGCACAAGCAGTACCAGATATATTTGCGCATTGGTGGCTTCGACGGACTCACCACAAGTTGAATGCGCCACAAAATGTGGTAGTATGGCGATATGATATCGAAGATACTCACCTGTATCAGTATTGTTTTAATGTCGGCGGTTCTTTTGCTGGCGGTTTTAGCCAATAGCATGACTAAGCCGGTCGGCCACGATGAGCAGATGTACTGCACAGCGGGGGCACTACTGGCACAGGGGAAAATGATTTACAGGGATTTTTCATACGTGGCGCAGATGCCATATCACCCCCTGCTTTACGCTGCCTTATTCAGAGCGCTGCACACAAACTACTTTTTGCTTGCCGGGCGGATGGTTTCGGTTGTCTGTGATATTCTCGTGGTTGTTTGCATTGTCGGTATATATCGGCACGTATTCAAGCCTTTCACAGTTACGGGTCTGCTTTTGGGGTTAGGGGCGAGCATTCTGTGGGTATTTAATCCGCTTGTTGATTATGCCAACGGGTTTGCGTGGAACCACGACGTCGTCATTCTTTGCGTGGTGCTATCTTTATGGCTGCTGTTATCTACGGATTTCCGATTAGAATCGAGATACTGGAGAGTTGCCCTGATTGGCGCACTTCTGACATTTGCGAGCTGTATGCGTATAACGACAGTCATTGTGCAATTAGTTTTTGTGGTTTTTTTGCTGGGCGTGCCGGTGAGGTCGCCGAAAGAAAGATTTAAGACCGCCCTACCGCTTCTGGTTTCGTGTGCTGCTGTGCTGGCCTGGCCTGTCTGGGTGATTGCATCGGCGCCGCGTGCGTTTTTTCTAAACCTGTTCTGGATACCTGCGTTAAACGGTGAGTGGCTGCGTAAGACAGGCATGGTGTATAACAAAGCCGGGCTGACATTCGAATCGCTTACGACGGCCGGGTATCTTGTGATTATCGCCATAGGGTTCTGCCTCTGTGTGTCAATAGTATTATGCCGTCAAAAGCTGAAACTGGCGGATGCAAGAGGTGCGATGCTGTCATTTTTAACAGCCGCAGCGATGTTTGGGGCCGCCTATATTCCTTCGACGATGTGGGTGCAGTATTTGGCGATGCCGGCGGCTTTTATAGTTATTGGTTTTGCATATCCACTTATGTGGTTTAGAAAGTTTAATTGTATCAAATATTTTAAGATTAATATTATTATGTTTATTGTTGGTACGGTTATCACAGTTACTTCGCATGCGATTGTGCTGCAAAGGATTCCGGGGCTTTTTGACTTAGAGAACTGGGGGCCTATCAGGGTCCACAGGATTTCGGAAGATATAGCTGCGAGGATAAAGGAGCCGAAATTAGTGCTGACGCTGGCCCCCCTTTATGCCATCGAGGGCGGCTGTCAGTTTTATACTGAGTTTTCAGCGGGGCCATTTGTTTACAGGGTTGCAGATTATATGTCCAGCTGGAACCGCGACATCACACACACAGCAGGGCCAGGAACATTAAAGAAATTAGTCGAAAAGTCACCGCCTTCGGCGGTAATATTAGGCGTTGAGCCGGAATTTTTCGAAACTCCCCTTTTCGAAGCGGCTGTAAAAGCCGACTGGGAAAGGCGAACTTACGAGAACGGAATCACAGTGTACTTCAGACCGTAACATTATCCCTGATTTCCCGTATTTATCCGCCGTTCGTCTGGCGGATTAAAGTAGCGCATCTGGTACTGATTTGATAGTATAGGGTCTATGGAATGGATTGAATTAATCCGCCCTACTACTGCTGGCGGATAAAGTTTGGCCATTAAAGGATTATTTTAATTCGAGGAAGATTTTGGTATTATTGTGAAATTAAAAAGCTTGGTTGCGTAGCCAAGCGTTTTATACACCTCTGACGGATTAATATGGGTGGCGCAATGGTATTTGGGATATTATGCGGGTCAATATAAACAATGTTGGATGACTTAAGGATGCTGGCCATGTCGATATGGTTTAATTGTAAAAAATGTGGTGAAGCTCTTGAGGCAAAAGAAAATAAAAGTGGGGCACTCGTTTCTTGTCCAAAATGCCAATCAAAAATCAGAATTCCCGGAATCGCAATGCAGGAACAGGTAACCAAAGAGCAAATCGAGTATATGAGAAAGGTTCTTAAGCTGCATTGGCAAGCCCTCATAACATACCTTGTCTTGTTGATGATTAATATATTTTTAATTTTTGTCTCACCCTTGCGATCCATAATAACTTCTTCTCCATCTTTAAAGTATATAATGCCAATAGTAGCAATAGGGGGAATTGCTAGTGCTTTTTGGCTTCTTGGAAACATGTCAAAATCGCGCAAATATCTCGGCGTAGATAAAGTTACCGACGTATTTCTTTTTGTTGCTCTACACCCAGTATGGATAATCTTATGTATTACCTCATATCTAAAATTCAAGGGACGTGTAGCAGCTTTGCAAAAAGTTGGCATTCGCGGTAATGTTGAAGGTGAAAACTCACAAGATCTTAATGGCAGCATAAAAAAGACCGAAGGTACAATCAGAGGCAAGATATGCCGGATATTAATGATTTCGGGAGCAATACCCGGATTTGCTATTGGTATTGCTATGGCCTTATTTAAATATCCCAAACAATCCTTTATCCTATACATCTACATCTTTCAAGGAGTGATAGGCACGTTTGGAATATTTAGCTTGGGACTTATGCGACAAATGATGCAAACTTACAAAGCCAGCGTTTTGGAAAAAATCCTTGCTTACCTGTCCTTTGTTGTGGCTGTAGGAATAGTCATGGCGTGCTACTTCTTGATTCTATCGATTTTCAAATAACTAAAAACGCGGAAATCTGGAAATCTGGGGACGCTGGTATCGATTTTAGATTGCTGATTGTCGATTCTCGATTGATACGCAAAATCCCTGATTTGCGTGGAGTTTGTATGAATGCGTTTGACCAATCTGGTAATGGTGCTCAGCCACCACAGGAGCACCGACGGCGACGCAGATACAGCGGCACCCACCCTAAAAACTACGAGCAAAAGTACAAGGAGCACAACATCGCGGCCTACCCAGAGATAAGGGCCCATCTGCGTGCAAAAGGCAAAACGCCGGCCGGCACTCATATTCCTGTCCTGACAGAGGAGGTTATAGCGTGCCTTAGGCCCAAGAGCGGTGAGACAATAGTTGACTGCACTGTCGGCTACGGCGGCCATGCATCCGAGTTTATCAAGCACATAGGGCCCACCGGAAAATTGATTGCCTTAGATGTCGACAGCAGCGAACTTGAACGCACCCGCCATCGGCTAAGCAAAGAGAATGTGCCTGTGAGTTTCTATCGCAGCAACTTCGCCGGTATTGCCAATGTGCTAAAAAAAGAAAATCTCAATGGTTGTGACATCATTTTTGCCGACCTCGGCGTTTCGAGTATGCAAATAGACAATCCCGCCCGTGGGATGAGCTACAAGCATAAAGGTCCCCTCGATATGCGTATGGACGACCGACTAAAGCAAACCGGTGCAGATTTGCTCAACAGCCTTTGCGAAGAAGAACTGGCCAATGCCTTTTGGGAGCTGGCCGACGAACCAGACCATCAAAAAATTGCCCACTTGATAGTTACCCAGCGTGCCGTGCAGGCAATTACACAGACCTCACAGCTCATTCGGATAATTTTCCACGTCAAGGGGTTGACTGCGAAAACCTGGCAGCAGCAGAATCGCGCCTCAAAATTTGGCTCGTTACATCCCGCTGCCCGCACATTTCAGGCCCTGCGCATACTGGTCAATGATGAACTCGGTTCCTTAAGAGAACTTTTAAGAATCGCCCAATACTGTCTGCGTCCGGGCGGCCGAATCGGTATAATAAGTTTTCACAGCGGTGAAGACCGCCTTGTTAAGCAGTCGTTTCGTGACAATGTTCGAAATGGCATATACCAGTCAGCAGCCAAAAACCCAATCGTGCCGCGAATCAAAGAAATTATCTCAAATCCCCGCAGCGCATCGGCCAAGTTTCGCTGGGCCGTCGTAAAATCCCCCTAAGACGCAGATTATTGTAATTCGAGGAAAATTTTGGTATTATTGTGGAATCGAATGGCTTGTTTGCGTAGCCAGGTCGATGGGCTTTGATCTGTTTTATACAGACTGTATAATCATTGTTAGGCGCCAGAGACCCACGCCACTACGCTCATGAATATGAACACGGAAGATCAGAATGAGGCCTGAAGCCAAGACACGTCGCGATTACTGGGTTGCTGAGCTAGCGAAGCTCAGCGGTTCATTCGGCGATGATTCCACAAAGATGTTCGAAGAGCTCCGAGTCGAGATCGAGAGAGACGGTAGGGAGGCTCTTCTTGATCACCTGAGAATCTGCGGGGCGATGCCCGAGCAGTATGGGCACGACTCTTCCGAAGAGAAGTTGTACTCGAAATACACTGACGCCGTGATAAGCGAGACCTTGGCCGCAATTGGCCTCCGAAGTGCTGTCATCACTGCGCGAGCAGACGCCGCAGATGTCCAGGCGCGCGGACGCGACTACTCACTCGTGGCGGACGCGAAGGCCTTTCGCTTGAGCCGCACTGCCAAGAACCAGAAAGACTTCAAGGTTCAGGCCATGGATGGCTGGCGGAACGGGCTCGACTATGCGGTCGTGGTATGTCCGATCTATCAGATGCCCAGTAGGACGAGTCAGATCTATCAGCAAGGCATCGCCCGCAACGTCTGCATTTTGAGCTACTCGCATCTGGCCGCGTTGGTGAGATTCACCATGCGGAGGGGACCGCTGGCTGCCGAAGAGGGTCTTCGCGAGATGCTCAAGAGCGTCTCTTTACTTCACCCAAGCAAGAGCGCCAACAACTACTGGACTGGAATCAATCGGTCGCTCATGAGTTCATTGGGGAACGCTAGCGATCTATGGACAGCCGAAAAGACCGAGTCGCTCGAAGCGCTTAGCGTGGCCAAGAACGAATCACTGCGATACCTAAGGTCGGAGCGTAACAGGCTGCTTGGCCTCTCACATCAAGAGGCACTCGACGAGCTTATTCGCCTAGCTGGTATTGATTCGCGTATCGCGAAGGTCGAGCGTGTCGAGCACGGAGAACTTCTTGGAGTGTAGAGTTATGGAAACGAAATACCGACTGGATTCTGTGTCAGTGGCGGATGGCATCGCAGCCGTCAAGGAGATAGATGACTCCAGCATCCATCTCATCCTAAGCGACATTCCGTACGGAATCGGCGCTGACGAATGGGATGTGCTTCACAACAATACTAATTCGGCCTTCCTCGGAACAAGCCCGGCGCAGGTCAAGGCAGGCGCCGTGTTCAAGCGCAGAGGAAAACCCCTGAACGGATGGTCCGAGGCTGATCGGCAGATACCTGTGGAGTATCAACGCTGGTGCGAATCTTTCGCGAGTGAATGGCTACGGGTCCTGAAGCCGGGAGGCTCAGCGCTGGTTTTCGCTGGCCGCCGCCTCTCTCACCGTTGCGTCGTCGCATTTGAGGATGCGGGGTTTACGTTCAAGGACTCGTTGGCTTGGCTCCGTGAGTCTGCCCCTCACCGCGCACAGCGCCTCAGTATAGTGTTTCAAAAGCGTGGCGATGTAGGGACTGCGGACACGTGGGAAGGCTGGCGCGTTGGCAACCTACGGCCCACGTTCGAACCGGTTCTTTGGTTCGTGAAGCCCTACCCGATCGGGACAACGATCGCAGACAACGTATTGGCCCACGGCGTTGGAGCGTTCAACGAAAAGGCATTCGTTGCCTACGAGCGAACACCGGACAACGTGCTCAGGTCAGGTTTTAGTCAGGGTGAAGGTGGTCGCCATGTGGCCCAGAAGCCGGTAAAGCTCCTTCGGGCTTTAATCGAACTCACGACTCAAAAAGGACAGATCGTCCTTGACCCATTCTGCGGAAGTGGGTCCACCCTCGTTGCGGCGAAAGCAGTTGGAAGACACTACTTCGGATTCGACAATGACGCCGACTCGGTGAAGGTGGCCAAGGAACGACTTGCTCTAGACATGTTCGAGACGCTGTCGGAGCAGGCAGTAACATTGCGGCTAAATTTGTAAATCTGGGGACACCATACCTATTTTTGTTTGGAAAATTGGGGACAGTGGGGCTTCGGATAATGATTTGCGAGATGGTCGAGGTTGGGGCGGAAGACGGCCTCGGACTACGGCAGGCTCTGCCCTGACGAGTAAGGCTGCGAATCGCCCTCATCAGTGATTGCTTTTACTATGTCATTTATTGCATTTCGGGACTCGGGGTTTGAGTTGTTTGTCAGGATGGAAAAGATGTAGTCGCCGCTGGCGGTATTGCAAACTCCTGAGAAGGCCCTGACGCCGGCGATATATCCGGTCTTTCCGAGAATCCTGCCTTTGTATTTTTCCTCTTTGAAGCGTTTTGTGATTGTGCCGTCCACTCCCCCTACCGCAAGCGAATCCTTGAAAAGAGGCCATTGTCTGGATTTGTAGACGTCGAGCAGGACAGCGGTGAGGGTGTTAGCGGAGAGCCTGTTTCTATCGCTTAAGCCGCTGCCATCATCGATGTTAAATTCTTCTTCCGGTATGCCGAGTTCAAGCAGATATTGCGAGATTAGAGCGCGGCCTTTGGCCCAGGTGCCGTTTTTTTTGTCCGGCCCGCTCTGGGCGGCAATTGTTTTAAGCAGGGCCTCGGCAGCAAGGCCGAAACTATCCCTGTTGCAGCGCTTCAGGCAATCGGTTATCGGCGTTGTATGTTCATAGAGCAATTTGAAATCACAATTTTCATCTTTTTTTCCCCCGATAATTCGGCCATTTACAGCTATCCCTGCCTTAGTGAGGTTTTCCGCCAACAAGGAGCCGAAAAGTGCAGGTGGTTGTTCGATGGCGATGGCAAACGGCCCTATCTTATCTCTGCATTTGCCCTCGACGACGATTTTGTTAGTTTCTTTGGTTCGGTAAGCGTTCAGGATGCTTTTGCCATTTGATATTGGAGTAACCTTGTTGATAATCTTTATGAAGTTAGTCGGAGGTTCAATAAGAATAGCAGTTTTACCATTTATATTTTCTGCACTGATGTCTATGCAGTTGGCGTTGAAATTCAAGCCGGCCACTTCACAGGCGTACGAGCGATTCAATTCTTTGGCGGGCCAATCCGGGTGAACCCGCTGGTCGTCGAATACGGTGCTGTCAACTATGATGTCATTTACGGCGGTGACGCCATTTTGCTTTAGTGCTGCGGCGATGTTCTCGAATATCCAGCCGGGCTTTCGATTATGCTCGGCATCGGTGATTTTGTCACCCAGTAAAGGGTCGCCACTACCTGCGACTATCAACGTATCACCACAGAGACCGATTTGCGTCTTATACTGGTAATCCGGTCCGAGATATTTTAGAGCCGCTGCTGTAATGATTATTTTCATATTCGAGGCGGGCAGCAGCGGCTTTGTTTCGTTGTATTGATAAACCATTTGGCCGGTATTAGCCTGTGCAACACAGACGGAGAATTGGACTTTTTTCTGCGAGGGCTGATTGATAATACTGTTGATTTGCGTTGCCAAGTCTGCCGAGGCGGTGCTGACAAGGCTGGCGGTAAGAGCCGCGGCGACGAATAGTTTTTTCATTTGGGTTTTCATATCGCAGCGATTTATTACCAGAAATACCGGCATAAATCAAGCGATGATATTTTAGAAATGATATTTGATGGGCTGTTTTTTTAGCTCGGCGGCGGTCGGAAGCAGTTCGAACGAATCTATTTTCCAGGTCTGGGTGAATTTATCAATCGAGCGCTGAATCTCGCCCATACTTCGGCTGTGTAACATCGCAAAGAGATTGTAAGGCCAGTTTTCGAAGGTGCGTCTTTCGTAACAGTGACTGACGATGCCAAAGCGGGCCAGTGCACTGCCGGCCTCGACAATTCTGTCGGGGCTGACGTTGGCGACAAATAATACGTTGGCGACAAATCCGAGCTTGTGATGGTCAACAACGGCTGCTATACGGCGGATGACGCCTTTATCGGTTAGTTCGGTGAGAAGCCGCAGGACATCTTCGATGGTTAGGTCTTCGCCGCACAAAAAATCGAAAGGCCTTGAAATGATATCCAAATCGGTTTGTAATTTTGCGAGGAGAAGTTTTTCATTCTCATTCAGATGAACGACTTCGTATGTCGGTGTCTGCGGGGCGATGTCGAGCAATTCATTTTGATTATCAGGGTCAAAACGAACATCCAGTTTGAAAACACGTTCGACAGGGAGACTGTGGAAATCGATTCCGAACCGAGCTGAGAGATTGGCCAGCGTGATGTTAGCTTCCTCGAGGGAGCCGGCCTGGAGGGTGAACCATAAGTTGTAATAATGTGTGCGGAGATAATTGTGAGAGACGTTTTCGAGAGAATTGACCGCTGCGGTAACCTCCGAGAGGCTTTCGTCTGGGATATGTGCAGCCACGAGTGTGCTCGACAAGCCAATGGTTTGATAATTTATGAGCGCACCGAGCCTGCGGATGACCCCCCCTGCTTTCAGAGCAGCGGTTTGCTGGAGGACCGTCTGCTCCGCAGTACCCAAAAATCTTGCTATATCGTCAAAGGGTTTTTGGCAAATCGGCAGGCCATCCTGGAGGACACTACACAATTGCTTCTGCAGTGGCGTAAGCCATCTTGACGATTTTGTCAGGCGGGGAGTCATTTCAAACCTCCAGCCTGATATTTGCAAAGAGGGTCAGAAGCGAGATAGTCTCCGGTGACTGCATAAGCGCGTGCCCTGCAACCACGGCAAACGGCAGAATATTCGCAGACTGCACAGATTCCTTTGTATTGTGAGATGTCCCGCAGCTTTTTCAGGAAATCAGATTTGGTCCAGATTTTTTTGAAGCTTTGGCCTTTCTCGAACAAATTCCCGGCGGATATGTCGAGGAAACCACAGGCCTGGACGTCGCCGTGACAACTTATGAAGGCAAAATCTCTGCCGCCTATGCAGCCGCTGACGCGGCCTGTCAGTTTTTCCAGTTTTTGCTGTCTGGAGATTCTGGCAAACTGAGGCGCGCAGGTAAGACGGACTTCAATCTTCGATTCGAGTTTGAGCCGAAGCAGCTCATTCAGAAGCGTTTCATACTCTACAGGGTCGAGAATTTCGTCGGCGATTTGCCTTGCCCTGCCGGTCGGGACAAGTATGAATACGTTAAAACAGCGTGCTCCGAGTTCTGTGGCTAATTCAGCTATGGCGGTAAGCTCGTCGGCGTTGCGCTTTGTAATTGTGGTGTTAATCTGAAACGGGACACGTGCCCTTTTAGCGGTTTTAGCGGCATTCACAGCCACTTCAAAAGAGCCTGGGCTTTTCCTGAAGGCATCGTGAGATTGGGCGCTGTCGCCATCTATAGAAAAAGACAGGATTGAGAGGCCTGCTTTTTTCAGTTTTTTGATGGATACATCGTCAATGGCGTATCCACAGGTGGCTAATGCCATTTTCAGATTTAACTTTCGGCCATATCGAACGAGGTCATAGACATCGCTGCGGAGCATTGGTTCACCGCCCGTGAGGATTATCAGTGGCTTTTGTCGTGACGTGGTTGTGAAATTAGCGACGGACCTGAGTATTTTTTTGCACTGGGCAGTTGTCAGCTCCATTGGGTTTTCGGCCGGGCCTGCATCTGCGCGGCAATAGGGGCAATTGAGCAGGCATCGACGAGTAACTTCAAAAGCTATAATATGCGGCTTTTGCTGGTTCATAGTCTGTGGCATCGCTTACCCCCCTGCCAGCGAAGCAAGGGTGATTTAGAAATCAGAGGTCCTCGTCGAGCATGTGGCCGAGACGATATTTTTTTGTGCGAAGATACTGTACGTTGTGCTTTCCGGGCAGAGCCCTTAATGGTATCTGCTCGACAATTTTTATGCCGTAGACCTCAAGGCGACTGATTTTCTTTGGGTTGTTGGTAAGGATGCGAATTTTTTTCAGACCGAGGTCTCGCAGGATTTGAGCACCAATTCCATAGTCTCTTCTATCGGGCCTAAAGCCTAATTTCAGATTGGCGTCAACGGTGTCCAGGCCCTGCTCCTGTAGCTTATAGGCGCGGAGTTTGTTCGTCAGGCCGATGCCGCGGCCTTCCTGACGAAGATAAACCAAGGCGCCTTTGCCGGCCTGCTCAATCATCTTCATCGCCGTTACCAACTGATAACCACATTCACATCGCTGCGAATGGAATAAATCGCCTGTCATACATTCCGAGTGAACCCTTACGAGGACCGGCTCGTGGTGCTCAATGGAAGCACCATTATCATCAAGCTCACCGATGCCGCCTTTACACAGAGCCAGATGCGGTTCTGCGCTGGTTATGCTCTCATAAGCAATGAGCTTAAATTCCCCGTAGTCGGTAGGCAAAGTTACATGCTCGATTCGCTTGATTTGGCTTTCCTGCTGGAGACGATATTCTATGAGCTTGGCAATCGAAGTGATTTTTAGGTTGTGCTTTTCGCAGAATTTCAGCAATTGCGGGACGCGGGCCATTGAGCCATCTTCGTTCATAATCTCACAGATGACGGCTGCGGGTTTCAGACCCGCGAGGCGGGCCAAATCGACGGCACCCTCGGTCTGACCTGCACGAACGAGGACACCCCCCTGCCGAGCGCGAAGAGGAAATATGTGGCCGGGACGAACGAGGTCAGCGGGTTTGGCGTCATCCGCTATTACAGTCTGGACTGTCCGCGCCCTGTCGGCGGCACTTATGCCGGTCGTTACTGCGTGCGCGGCGTCGATACTAACGGTAAATGCGGTGTCAAACCTGGCGGTATTTTCAGTGGTTTGAGGATGAAGGCCGAGCGAATCGCACTTCTGACCGGTCAGAGGCAGACAAATAAGGCCGCGGCCGAAAGTGGCCATAAAGTTAATTATGTCCGGAGTAACCATTTCGGCGGCGCAAACGAGGTCGCCTTCGTTCTCGCGGTCTTCATCATCCACGAGGACAATGAGCCTGCCCTGGCGGAGGTCTTCCAAAATCTGCGGAATTTCACTGAACTTTGCCGACATTGTTACCCAAAGAGTAATATGGTTCGACAAGCTCACCATAAAAACAATGAATACGCGGCGCAGGTCCTGGGTTTAAAAGTAAGGTATTATTTTTGCTGTCCGAGACCCTGCTCATACTGTTCAATATACCGACTTCCATCGCGGATGTAAATGAGTGTTGCCAAGATGGCGGTTCCAGCAGCCGACCACCAAAGGAACCGCAGGAACCAAATCCAGCCCGGCAGACAAGTGGAGAACTCCGGGGCCAGAAGAATCGCCGCTACCATTGACGACTGCAGGACAGTGGCTACTTTGCCAATTGGGGCGGGGACAATGTGAACCTGAGAAGTGATGAAATAAATAATAACAAAGCCAATCAGCAGGAACAGGTCTTTGCCGACTATCAAAACCACAACTGTTGATGGAAGCTTAAAATTACCGACGTGCGCTCGCTGGGAGGCCAAAAGCAGACATGCACAGACCATAAGAAGCTTGTCAGCGGTCGGGTCAAGAAAAGTACCGAGCGTCGTCGTTTGCCTTTTTATGCGGGCCAGGTAACCATCGAGGATGTCGCTAAAGACCATAACCATAAAAACGAGGATGGCGATATAGCGCAAGAGGTTCTGCAACGTAGGAGTAAGAGCCGGGTCATTTATCTTTAACATACAACTGACAAATGGGACTATCAGCAGTATTCGAATAATCGTAATTCTGTTGGCCCAATTCAACTTCATAGTAACTGGTAACCGGTAACCGGTAACTGGTAATTGGTAACCCGCCTTCGCCGAGGCTACGGCGGACAAGCTGGTTAAATGGTTATCAATCGTTAGCCGATTTATAACCGGAAAAAGCAGGTTTGGCAAGAGATAGATTGGCAGGGAAAAAAGAATGGAGTGATTGTTGTTATCAAGATTTAGCTCTTAGCGATTTGAAACATTCGGGGCACAATAATTGGCCGGATTCAATTTTTGTCATATCTTCTTGTGGTATATCCACTTTAGCACAACAATCACATATAGTAGTTTTGGATGGTATCCCGAGAACCTGAATCAGCTTTGCTTCAATCTCCTTGTGTCTTTGCTCTTGCTCATCAAGTACTTTTTTTTGAATTGAAGAAAATCTACTGTTAAACAGCCAATAAGGCATAACCAGCTCACCACTGTCCTTTAATGTTGTCTGGCTTTTAGGAAACCACATCGGCGGACAATCTTCAACCAAGTCCAGAGGAGGATTCTTTGATGCAGCAAAAAAGTAGGCCTTTTCACTTTCCTTCAGTATTTTACCTTTTATTGTTACCTCTTCAGAATCGTAATCTTCGTCATCATCGTCTATATGTAAAAAGTCACTAAGCAACTTTTGACCTTGCTCCGTTTCTGCAAATTCTACGAATCTTCGCCTGATCTGCTCACAGAGTTTCTTATCACCCGGACCTTCCACGCTCTCTACTATATCCGGCGGCTTGAACGAAAAATGCCAGCCAGCAAGTTCAAAGTAATAAGTAGGTAGTTCTTCAGGAACACCTAACAATTCAATAAGTTTGGTTTCCACCTTATCTAATTCATCTGAGTTATTTGAAGTCTCGTATTTGATTAGAAGTTTCTGAAACGACTCTTTTAGAATCAACGACAGAAATTTTTTACCTATCTCATTGCTAATATTCTTGTATGGTCCATTTATCTCCATTTTCTGCGGAGATAGTATATTTATGCAGTAGTCATTAAGCTTTATTGTGATGTTTTTTTTGTCTGATTGTGCTGCCATTGCTTAATCTTCCTGTGGAAAACTTCAAAAGACCAACACACCAAAATTATAACCTGCTTTTGTTCCGGTTCAAAGGGAAATGAATTCCCGCTTTCGCGGGAATGACAATTTGAGTAATTTGATTGATATGGACTGCAGCGGGGGTATAATACGGAGGTTGACCAAAGAGCAAAAATGACAAAACTCAGTGTTAATCTAAATAAAATCGCCCTGCTGCGCAATCAGCGCAACATCGGAATACCGAGCGTTACAGAGGCGGCCAAGACCGTAATTAAAGCCGGCGCCAACGGCGTAACGGTTCACCCCCGGCCGGATGAGAGACATATAAAATACTCGGATGTGTATGAGCTGGCAGAGATGCTCAACGCTGAGTTCAATATCGAAGGAAACCCATTTACCGGCAGATATATGGAGGTTGTCTGTGAGGTCAAGCCGGCACAGGCGACATTAGTGCCGGATACGCCGGAGGCACAAACGTCAGACCACGGATGGGACATAAAGGCCAACAAAAAACGCTTAATGCCGGTAATAAAACGATTGAAAGATTCAAACATTCGTGTCAGTCTGTTTATGGACCCGGATGTAACGGGGATACGAATGGCTAAAGAAATCGGGGCCGACCGAGTTGAGCTTTATACTGAGCCTTATGCGACGGCTTTTAGAACAGGTGAAAATATTGAAACCAAACTAAAAGAGTATGCGGACGCGGCAAAGGCCGCCCAGGATGTCGGTCTGGGGGTCAACGCCGGCCACGATTTGAACTTGCAAAATCTGGGAAAGTTTTGTAGTAACGTTCGCGGAATACTTGAGGTTTCCATCGGCCACGCCCTCATAGCGGAAGCTCTGGAGATGGGACTTTATAATACGGTGAAAGAGTATTTGAGAGTTTTATCTCAAAACTAATTTCGGTCACGAAGGCACAAAGAAAATAAAAGTGAGCTAAAGTGAGCTAAAGTGAACTAAAGTTATTAAGAATCTTGAGCTTGCCGCACTTTAGGCACTTTACACTTCTTAGTGCCTTTGTTGTCCTGATGGCAAAAATTCATATAGGAGGCAAAAATGTTTACAGGGGCGATGGTGGCGTTGATTACGCCATTTCACGAGGGCGAAATAGACTTTAAAACTCTCGATGAGCTGGTAAATTTCCAACTGGAAAACGGGATAGACGCAATAGCGCCTGTCGGCACGACCGGTGAATGTCCGACACTAAGCCACGAAGAGCACAAAAAGGTCATCGAAAGGGTCGTAAGAGCGGTCGGCGGGAGAGTGCCGGTGATTGCGGGGGCCGGCTCGAACTCGACCGCAGAGGCGATTGACCTGACGTCATTTTCAAAAAAGGTCGGCGCCGACGCCACACTGCAGGTCGGCCCATACTACAATAAGCCGACACAAGAAGGTTTTTATCAGCATTTCAAGACGATAGCTGAAGAGGTTGATTTGCCGATGGTTCTTTATAACATTCCCGGGCGATGCGGGGCCGGTTTGACCGTAGATACTATCGTGCGATTAGCTGAGATTGAGAATATCGTCGGCATTAAAGAGGCCAGCGGCAGTCTCGATATGGCAAGTGAGATTGCGGTCCGCTGCGACTTAACCATCCTCTCGGGCGATGACTCGCTTACGCTGCCCATCGCTTCGGTCGGCGGCAAAGGAGTAATCAGCGTGGTCGCAAATATCGTTCCCGCTGACGTAAAAGCGATGACCGATTTGATTCTCGAAGGCGATTTTACCTCAGCCCGCCAGTGGCACAACAAGCTCTTTACGCTGTGCAGGAATCTGCTTGGCCTGGCAACCAATCCGATACCAATCAAGGCGGCGATGGCGATGCTGAATCTGGCTTCGGAAGAGATGCGGCTGCCTATGACGACTTTAGATGAGGACAAAAAGACCAGGCTCAGACAGACATTGAAAGAATATGGTCTGCTGGATTGAACCCTTTGGTGATTGGTAACTGGTAACTGGTAACTGGTAATCAATCACCATTTAACCAGTTACCATATTTGAGGCAATTAGGCGATATTTTGTCTTTTACGCAGTATTCCTTACGGAAGTTGCGCTTCACTGTAGAGTCGCAGGATAGAAGAAACCATAGCGGTTACGGTGTGATTTTCTCTTAAATACTGCTGAGCGCCGGCGGCCAAGCTGCGAGCTAATTTGGGTTTGTCGAGCAATTGCTGAATGGTTTTTTTGAGGCTAAGCTCGTCTTTGGGGTCAAAAACTGCGGCGGTCCGGCCCTCGATAACAAAATCGTCAACGCCGCCTCTACAGGCAACAACGGCTGTGCCGAGACTCATCGCTTCAAGCAATAAAAGATTAAAATCATCGCTCGGAGCAGGTTGTATGAAGACATCAGCGGCAGTGAGGAGGACCCGCCAAGGCTTCAATTCAGGGATGATAATAACAATCTGAGAGAGGCCTTGTTTGGTGATTGATTTGCGCAGAGCAGTCTCTGGACGGCCGGTGGCCGTTATAAACAGCATGAACTGATAACCTTCATCCGCCATACGTTTTACTGCTGCGAGAAGATTTTCGAACTGAGTTTCGTTTCCGCGGTTAGCGACTGCAATCATACTCGGGAGCCGGCCGGTATCGGTGAAACAGCCGGCTGATTCTTCAACAAAAGTGCCTGCGTTTATCTGCTCAAGCCGGTCTGCGAACTTAGGATATGCGGCGGCAATACTGGCTGCGATGCTCCCTGCGGGGGCGATGATTCTCAGGCAGTGTTTTGAAGAGAGATGCAATTGCCGCCACTTTTGCCAGATGGAGTTAACCGTCAGTAAGTACGGCAGGTCGAGCTGGCTGGATAATTGCTTAGTAAGCAAGCCTTTGCTTTCGCAGAGACAGTGAAGAATAGTGGGCTTAAAAGCGGCGAGACATTGAACGAGCTTTTTTATGTTTAACCACGTTATTAAGGGCAAATCGACAGCCGGTTGTCTGATGACTTCGACAGCACCGTGCGCTATTGAATCGACATCGTAATCAGACGGACATACCAAAGCCGTAGGGATTGATTCGTTGGCTAAACCAACCATCAGGCGTTCCAGCAGCGGAGAATACAGCGAGACGGTGCGTTTTGAAATAATCAAGGCGGGTCTGACCGATTTTCGCTCGGCAGTCTGGTGTTGATTCATCAGGTTACCTCAAAATACGCCACAGGCGTATAAAGTTGTTGCGAATTTATAAACGGCGGCACACAATCCAGTTCTGGATAAACCGGCGTAATATATTACCGCAAAAACCGGTAATTGGCTATTGTAAAAATTGAAGGGTGCGTTAGAATTTATTTTCATCAAATTTTTAGTAAACAGGAAGATTATATGAAGATAAAGTTTCTACCCCGTCTATTGGCTCTCGCCATCGTTTTATTTTTTGGGAGTTCAGTATCAGCGGAGGTGAGCCTGGAATATTTAGGCACACAGAAGTACGTTTCATTCAAGATTACAAATGAGTATTTGAAAGAACCTTTAATAATTACAGGGAAAGAATCAGACACTATTTTCTATAGAACCGTTTATGGCTGCATGTATCTTATGGGGGAGCCATTCTGGACAGAGAAGGTCGAGGGCGGTTTCCATGGAAGATGGAGAAATAATGAAGGACGCATTGTTGATGTGCTGATAAAACCTGAAGGCAAGAATTTCCATATAAGATTCAGTGCCGAGCTCAATTTGGATATTTGTGAGTGGGGTTTCTCGCTTAAGGCATCAGCGAATGAATATTTTACCGGATGCTTCGAGAGGACTGTTGACGGTGAGCAGAAATTGTCGTGGAAAAAGGGCATCAAGACTGCCCTCAATCTGAGGGGGGAAAGTGTAAAGATGTCCATTGCCCCCACGCTTTCACTTTATTGTCCATTTTATCTTTCATCGAGAGGATACGGATTATTTACAGAAGGGACATGGCCCGGGTTTTATGATTTCTGCAAATCGGATAAAAATCTGGTGAAGATTTCTTTTGAGGGCCCATCGCTTGAACTTATACTTTATACAAGCCGAAGTCCTATGGAAATTGTAAGTGTCCACAGTCTTTATGTCGGGCCTACAATCCTGCCTCCCAAGTGGGTGTTTTCATGCTGGAGATGGCGTGATAACCACAATAACAAAAAAACCTATTACGATGGAACTGAAGTGAATGCGCCATACAACAGCCAGGTTGTCGAAGACATATTAATGATGGAGGCCCTTGATATTCCGTGCGGTGTTTACTGGGTGGACCGGCCCTGGGCAGTTGGAGATTATGGTTATAATGACTTCGAGTGGGACAGAAACAGGCTACCTAATCCTGAGAGAATGATTAAATGGCTTGAGAAAAAAAACATCAAATTCCTGCTCTGGATTGCACCATGGGTAAGCGGAGAGATGGCAAAAACCGCGGTGGAAGAAGGATATAACGTCAAAGGCCAAGAACGCAATTTTCCACAACGTCCGCTGGTAGATTTCACAAATCCTCAAGCGAAACAGTGGTGGCAGAACGAGGGTCTGCGGAAAGTTCTGGATGTCGGCGTCGCAGGATTTAAGCTGGACCGCTCCGAGGAAGAAACACCATCGTCCCTCGACGCCCTTGTGTATGATGGAAGGTCTACACGGCAGACGCATAATGACTATCCTCATCAATATGTAAAAGCGGCGTGGGAAGTCTGCAAAAAAGTCCGCGGAGATGATTTTATTCTGATGCCGCGTGCGGGTTACACGGGCAGCTGCCGATACAGCGGTTTCTGGGGCGGCGATATTGGTTCTCCCGCGGAAGGTTTGCGTGCAGCCATTATCGCCCAGCACCGCAGCGCTATAATCGGCTTTCCAATCTGGGGCTCCGACACCGGCGGCTACTGGCAAGGCGCTCTCGACCGTGAGGTCTGTGCCCGCTGGCTGGCGTTTAGCTGCTTCTGCCCAATTATGGAGGTCGGTCCGACCGAAGACCGCGGCCTGTGGGACATGAAAAAGAAGCCTAACTACGACGCTGAGCTAATCGCTGTCTGGCGGCTTTACGCCAAACTACACACCAGACTGATGGACTACAGCTACACCTGCGCCAAGAATGCGCACGAGAGCGGTGTTCCGATTGCCCGGCCGTTGTTCTTAGTCTACCCTGAACAAAAGCAGGCCTGGGAGGATTGGCAGACATTTCTCTATGGGCCGGATATTCTGGTCGGCCCTATCTGGAAAAAGGCAACTAAAAAACACAGCCTTTATCTACCTGCATCTGAGGAATGGGTCGATGCATGGGACACAAATAAGGTTTACCACGGCGGACAAAAAATCACCGTCGATACACCTTTGTACAAGATTCCCATTTTCGTCAGAAAGGGCGCAGAAATTATAAAAGTCTTTGGAGACCTTCAGAAGCTGTACGATGAATCTCTTGCCATCGCAGAAAAGAGGCCCGACCTGAAAGAATTGGAAAAGACAATCAAGTAGTATGTGCTCAAATTATAAAAACGCTTGCTGAGACAGGGGGATGGGGGTATACTGTATGTTTTGCTTCAACGGCAAAGGTATATTAAAGAAAGTTATTTAGGAAATAGCGATGAGTATATCTGCACGTAATCCGGGTCTTTCAGAACTCGATGAGCTTTGTGTTCAAACAATCCGTTTTTTGGCGGCGGATGCCGTGCAGGCGGCGAAATCGGGACATCCGGGCATGCCGATAGGTATGGCGCCTGCGGTGTATGTGCTGTGGACAAAACATATGAACTATAACCCGGGTAATCCACGATGGCATAATCGTGACAGGTTCGTTCTTTCGGCAGGCCACGGAAGCATGCTGCTGTATTCAATGCTGCATTTGACGGGATATGATATTAGCCTGGAAGATTTGAAGAACTTCCGGCAATGGGGCAGCAAGACGCCGGGACATCCTGAGTATCACCCCGAGCGTGGGATTGAGGCTACCACCGGCCCTTTAGGTCAGGGGATTTCAAACGCCATCGGGATGGCGATAGCTGAGAAGTTTCTGGCGAACTACTTCAACAGAGAAGGCTTTCCTGTCATCGACCACAAGGTTTATGTAATCGCGAGCGACGGGGACCTGGAAGAAGGAGTTTCAGGGGAGGCCAGCTCGCTGGCGGGACATTTGGGTTTGAATAATCTGATTGTTATTTACGACGACAATCACATCTCAATTGATGGGGAGACAAAGCTTTCCTTTACCGAGGACGCGGTGAAGCGCTACAAGGCTTACAATTGGAATGTGATAATCGTCGGCGGTGACGGCAATGATATGACTGCTTTTGAAAAGGCACTGCGACGGGCAAAGAGAGAAGATGAGCGGCCAACAATAATAAAACTGCGGACGCATATCGCATACGGCTGTCCGAATATGCAGGATACCTCCGCAGCTCACGGGGCGCCTCTGGGCGAGGAGGAAGTTAAACTTACAAAACAGAAATTCGGCTGGGACCCTGCAAAAACTTTTTATATTCCCCCGGAAGTTCCGGAGTATATGCGAAAAGCCGGCCAAAAAAGGGCAAAGGCGGAAAAGGTCTGGAACAAGTTGTTTGAGAAGTACGCTGAGGCTTACCCTGATTTGGCGCAGCAGTTCCGCAATGCCTGCGAAGGCAGATTGCCCGTGAATCTTGATGATGTTCTGCCGAGTTTTGATGTGAACACCCCGCTTGCGACTCGCAGGGCGTCAGGTAAAGTTCTCGATGCGGTGATGCCTAAATTGCCGCTGGTTCTGGGTGGGTCGGCGGATTTGACGCCTTCAAACAATACGAGGTTTGCCGGCGTCAAGGATTTCCAAAAAGATGCGCGGGACGGCAGATATATCCGTTACGGCGTCAGAGAGCACGCGATGGGCGCGATAATGAACGGAATAAACGTCAGCGGACTGGTGCGGGCATACGGCGGGACGTTTTTAGTGTTCAGCGATTATATGCGGCCTGCGATTCGTATGGCGGCGATGTCGAAGTATCCGACCATATTCGTATTCACTCACGACAGCATCGGAGTCGGCGAAGATGGGCCGACGCATCAGCCGACAGAGCACTTTGCGGCACTTAGGGCAATACCTAATTTGATTGTTATCCGCCCTGCCGACGCCAATGAGACTGCACAGGCGTGGAAGTTTACTTTGGAGTATCGAGGCGGGCCGGTGGTCCTGCTTTTCACTCGACAGGGAGTGCCGGTTTTAGACCAGAACAAATACGGCTCTGCCAAGAATCTAAGCAAAGGCGCTTATGTTTTGTGCGGCACGGATAAGCCGGACGTACTGCTTTTGGCGACCGGCTCGGAGGTTTCCATTGCTTTATGTGCGGCTGAGGGGCTGGCGAAAGAAAATATCAAGGCAAACGTGATAAGTATGCCGTGCTGGGAACTGTTTGAGAAACAGAGCAAAGAATATAAAGATTCGGTCCTTCCGCCGAGTGTAAAGGCAAGGGTCGGCATTGAGGCCAGCGTCGAATTAGGCTGGCACAAATGGTTAGGCGATAAGGGCATCTTTATTGGTATGTCAACGTTCGGCGCATCGGCACCGCAGAAGATTTGCTTCGAGAAGTTTGGGATTACCGTTGAAAAGACAATAGAGGCAGCCAAAAAATCCATAGCAAGCTCCAAATAATGTGGCTGGCCTTTTAAGCGTTATCAACAGTAGCGGTTTTATGGAGCTTGGGCGGGACAGGATAGTTCGTGAGATAATCTCCCGGCTGAAGACCGCGAAAGGCAATGAGGGGGCGGTCAAAGTCGAGGGGACGTGGGGGTCCTTTGCGCCGCTACTGGCGGCTTACATATCAGAAGAGCTTGGTCGGCCGATTCTGTATATCCGTCCGCATATCGACGATGCCGACAAGGCTGCTGATGATTTGCATACCTTCGGGGCTGAAGACACAGAAACTTTTGCTGCGTGGGAAGGTGAGGAGGATTTGGCGGACGCCACCGATGAGACGAGAGCGGAAAGGCTCAGAATCGTCTCTCGTCTTTCGTCGCTCGTCGCTCGGAACAGAGAAGACAAGGCACGGTTAATTATTGCGGCGTCGGTGCAGGCGATTTGTCAGCCGATACCAAAGCCAGAGGCGCTGGAGGCGAGCGGTCTTACGCTGGAGGCAGGGAAAAACCTCTCGCCCAAAGAAGCTGTCCAGTGGCTGGTGGAGAACGGTTTTGAGCGCACGGACGGCGTCGATTTGCCGGGACAGTTTGCACATCGAGGCGGAATCATCGATATCTATGCGCCATTAGTCGTAGAAGAGAACCCCCAGGCAGGCCTGGGGGCTAACCAAACAGCGGAGGCGATTCGAATAGAGTTCTTCGGTGATACGATAGAAAGTATTCGGCAGGTGGATTTGGATACACAGCGCTCAAGCCGACAAATGAAAAGTGTCAGTATAATTTCGGCGGTTTGCGGGGCTGGGCCGGCGGAGAGAGAGCTTTTCGTAAATATCCTGCCAAAAGATACCATAATAATTCTCGAAGAGCCGGGCGACGTCGAAGAGGTTGCAAATGTCTATTTGAGCAGAGTCGAGAATCCCGAGAGGTTATACAAGTGGGCTGATATTTACGCGGCGATGGACAATTTTGCACAGTTACATATATGCAGATTTGCCACGGCGGCGCCGGCTGAATTTCTTAAGGTCGATGTCAAAAGTGTGCAGCGGTTTCAGCACAAGGCTACTTCGCTATGGGCGGGACACAAAGAAATCTTAGAGCAATTGGTGCAGGAGGCGAAAGAGGGTAAAAAAGTTCTGCTTTACTGCGAGGCCTCGGCGGAGATTAAGCGTGTCGGTGAGGTTATCAGAGAAATAGCGGGTAAAATTCCGGCTGGTTTCGAGCTGCTGGCGGGTTTTGTCAATCAGGGCTTTGTTGTCGGCTCGCTTGAGACGATTGTGATAAGCCATCATGAGCTGTTCGGCCAATTTGCGATTCGACGAAGGCAGCGTCCGGTGCGAGCCGGTGCGCCGATAGATACGCTTTCCGATTTGCAGGCTGGTGATTATGTTGTGCACCTGTCCTACGGAATCGGGAAATTTTTGGGCATAAAAACAATCGCAGAAGCCGGCGGCCCAAGCGAGTATCTTTCAATCGAATACGCCGACAGGGTGAAGATTCAGGTTTCGGTACAGAATATCGCGCTGGTACAAAAGTTCATCGGAACGAGTCCGAAACGGCCGAAGCTAAGCAAAATCGGCTCGAAGAGATGGCAAAAACAAAAAGAAAAGGTTGCCAAATCTGTTCAGGACCTTGCCGGCGAGCTGCTTGAGGTGCAGGCGAGGCGGCGAATGTTAGGCGGAATTGCGTTCGGGGTGGATTCAGCCTGGCAGGCGGAGTTCGAAGAGTCATTTGCTTATCAGGAGACGCCCGACCAGACTACAGCGGCAGAACAAATCAAGGCGGATATGGCTGAGGCTGTCGCAATGGACAGGCTGCTGTGCGGCGACGTCGGCTACGGCAAAACTGAGCTTGCGATGCGAGCGGCGTTTAAGGCGGTTGAAAACGGAAAACAGGTTGCTATCTTAGTGCCGACGACGGTATTAAGTGTGCAGCACGGCAGGACCTTTACGGAACGGTTTGCGGATTTCCCGGTTTGTGTTGAGGTCCTGAACAGGTTCAAGACCACCACTCAGGCGAGGGACATTATCGACCGGACAAAAGCAGGCAAGGTCGATATGCTGATAGGAACACACCGGCTTCTGAGCGGAGACGTGGGGTTCCGTGATTTGGGGCTTTTGATAATCGACGAGGAGCAGCGGTTCGGCGTCGAACATAAAGAGAAACTAAAAAAACTGAAGGTAAACATTGATGTTCTTACAATGACGGCGACGCCGATTCCACGGACGCTGCATATGTCGCTGCTGGGACTGCGCAACATAAGCTCGTTAGGTACGCCGCCATTGGACAGGCGAAGCATAGTTACGAGCGTTACAGCCTACAACGGTGAACTTATAAGAAAAGCGATTATCCGCGAGCTGAACCGTCAGGGACAGGTGTTCTTCGTGCACAACAGAGTAAAGACGATTGAGAAAAAGGCGTGGGAGATTCAGAAATTGGTCGGCGACGCAAAGGTTGCCGTTGCGCACGGCCAAATGGCCAAGAGCGAACTCGAAAAGGCGATGATAGACTTCGTACTGGGCGAGACAGACGTGCTTGTGTGCACGACGATTATCGAATCGGGGCTGGATATTCCCAATGCGAATACGATTTTTATAAACGATGCGGACAGATTCGGGCTGGCGGAGCTGCATCAGCTTCGCGGCAGAGTCGGCAGATATAAACATCGGGCATACGCATATATGCTGCTGCCTGCTTCGAGGACTATTACGCCTGTGGCGGCAAGACGGCTGAAGGCCATCGAAGAATATTCGCATCTCGGGGCAGGATTCAGAATCGCATTGAGAGATTTGGAGATTCGCGGGGCAGGCAATATATTGGGAGCTGAGCAGTCCGGGCACATTCAAACGGTGGGTTACCAGATGTATTGTGAGCTGCTGGCCGACGCCGTTAAAAAATTAAAGCAGGAGCCGGTCGAGCCGATACCGAGCGCTGTTATCGATTTGGGTTTTGCCGCGTATATACCGAAAAGTTATATCCCGGTCGACAGGAACCGGATGGAGGTTTACCGTAAGATCGCTGTGGCAAAGAACGGTGAAGACCTAAAGCAAATCGAAAGCGAGCTGGCGGATGTTTATGGAGCGGTGCCCGATGAGGTAAAGCTGGTTCTGGAGCTGACAGGACTTCGAATCGCAGCAAGTAAATTAAATATAAAAAGTATCGTCGTCTCGGGCCACAGCCTGGTGTTTTCGTTTGTGAAAGAGACAAGCGGACAAGCTAAATCATTATTCGCAAAGGTACGCGGTGAGGTCAGAGTTACTGATTCGAAGACGGTGTATTTGCATTTGCCTGGTAATTATTTTGAAGGCCGAACGCTGATAAACGTTTTACACAAGATTCTTCATTCAAAATAACCGGACAATCGGCGGCTGAGGGGATGCTCCTCAGAGATTTTGAAAACAACAATTGTCACTCTAAGAACTCAATACGTCAAAGCGCGGGCCGAACTGCTGCAGGTAATAAAGAGAATAGGCCCGCTTGAAAACCAGCAGCGGCAACAGTATCACAGTGCCGATATAAGGTATAAACAGCAATAAGCTTGCACAACAAAAGCAACATCCTATACAAAAGCCGATGAAAATAATTGTTCCTATCGCTATTGATATGACAATTTGAAAGAGGATGTACAATGCGAGGCGGGCTTTATTGACAGAGAAGATTGTCAGGAATTCTCGCCAGCCGGCTTTGCAACTTGCCGTTCGCAGAAACATAATCGGCACAACAAAATCAAATGTAAATTTCTTCACCAGAAACACCATCACCAAAAGGGCAAGTAAAATAGCGCCAAAAATCACAATCCCTGGAATGGAAGCTACAGCTGGAACACTTTTAGCTACCATCGCAATAACGAGCGAGACAATACCAAGGACAGGCACAGCTACTATGGCAAGACTAATTATGCCAAGCACAACTCGAAATAGAAAAAGACTGTTGCCGTGCTCTCTAAATTTTCGCCAGGGGACTTTGACTTCCGACTTATTTTCCGCTACACAGTGAAGAAACATAAATTTGCCCCGGCTGTTGAACCATATGATGAGAAGACCAATTCCTATCATCACAACTGCCGCAATTACAACCGCAGGTATAATCCAGTAGAGGTTGCCCAGGATGTATTCTTTCGCTGCGTTAATACTCTCCGCTATCTTAGGATGTTGTTGATGTGGCCCGATATTGTAATGGGGTCCGCCTCCACCGCCCCCGCCACCTCCACCGCCGCCTCCCAAGTACGCCAGCCAAGCACAGAAACCGATAGTAAACCATTTACCCAAATTGAATGGTTTGAAGAGAACGTCCTTTACCCTTTGTATAGCAGGGCCAATCGGGTCGATTACACTTACTCTGTTTGGTTGTTCGGAAGTCATAATACACGTCCTCCAAGATAAGTTAGCCAGTTAAAGAACGTAGTTAAAACAACTATTGCTTCCAAGAAGAAGTTTATTTTCAATAAAGCGGATACTGTAATAGCAAGCCATGCGCCGCAGGCAGCTGCGAACATAGCGGCCCAGCCCGCAGCTTTTTCCCACCAGCTTACTTTCATAATTTCCTGTTTCTTTGCTATCTTTAGCTGCTTGAGCTCGCCGAGAGCATTATTTATCAATGACTTGACGAACGCTTTGTTGGGTTTATTTGAATCGTCATCAAGTTTCACCAGTCGAGATATGTTTTCATCTGATTGGGTCATAGAATTTCGGTAAAGCAAGTTGTCATCTTTTCGTTTCATAATTTTTACTCTTTCTTATGCAGGGATACTATTCGCTTAAGTTCCTCGCGAAGAGAAATCCGCGCTCGATACAATAGATTATGCACAGCCTTTTCCTTAACACCCATTTGTTGAGCTATATCACGTGCTGGGAGACCTTCGATATACTTGGCCTTTAGAATAGCCTGTTCTTTACTTTCCAATCTGTTCAATGCTGAATGGACAATCACAGATGTTTCCTTTCGTTCGAGCACTTCGTTTGGCAGCGGCTTGCTGTCAATTAGTTCGAGACAGCGGCTGATATCGCCGTTAACACTTGGCTGGCTCGCCCGTTTTCTCATCTCAAGGCGGATATTGTTCCTGGCGATGCCGAAAATCCATTCTTCAGGGTTACCCTTCGAGGGGTCATAACTGCCACATCCACGCACAGCGTCGAAAACCGTTTTTTGCACCAACTCTTCGGCGAGCGAAGGATTCGGCCAGCGATTCATAAACATCCCATAAAGCAGAGGAATCTCTCGGTCGAGAAACGCTCGCCATATATCAGCATCGCCTTCGGCGAATCCCGCCTGGCTCAGTTGTTCCGACCCATCAGTCACTTTCTCGGAAATTACCTTTCTGGTATCAGCTTCTATTAGGTATTATGCGCATAAGAGGTGAATTACTTACACTTTTTTGATGTTTTTTCTTAACCTGATTGTATATCGAGGGTATGCGGAAGTTTTTCGAGGGGGCAGCCGCTGCATTTGGGGCTGGGTCTGCAAAATTCTTTGCCGAGCTTTACAAGCAAGGCGTGGAATTCGTTGAAAAGGCGGACGCCGGCTGGGAGGTTCGCCTGAAATAACTGCTGCAGCCGGTCGTAATCAACCGATGGCTCGATGAGTCTATGGCGGACAGCGACACGGGCGGTGTAGGCGTCGACGACAAAGACTTCTCTGTCAAAGGCGTAAAGCAAGATAGAATCGGCGGTTTCCGGGCCGATGCCTTTTACGGTCAGCAACTCCTCTCTTAACCGGCTGGTATTAACGCTGTTCAGATTCGTCAACTGGCCATCATAATGTTTAAACAGCCAGGTCAGGAAGTTTTTGAGTCGTTTTGCCTTTATATTGAAATAGCCGGCAGGCTTTATAAGCTCAGCCAGCTTTTGGGTTTGGATGTTTTGGAGTTTTTCCGGCGTCAGCAGACAAGCGGCTTTCAGATTGGCTATCGCTTTTTCGACATTGGGCCAGGCGGTGTTCTGGGTCAGTATCGCTCCTGTGATTATCTCGAACCGGGTTTCGCCGGGCCACCAGTGCTGAGGTCCGAAACGGTCATGAAGCAACTGATAAATCTCGATTAACTGCTGGCTTATCATTGCGATAGTTTTTTCTCAGATAGCAAGGTTATTTTTTGTTTTGAGATAGGTCCTTCGCTTCGCTCAGGATGACCGGAAGAACCGGTCATTTTTAACTATTGTAAATTCCGCTTATATAAAGTAGACTCTCTCAAAAATTTCAGAGGTTGAAAGCCAAAAGACCGGCCAGGGAAATGGATAATAAAGGTAAGTACAACACGAGTCAACTATTTAACTTTGTACAGGATTCTTATCTGGAGCGGACATCCCGGCCGATTTACGCGGTCGTTTTTCTGCTGCCCTTTATTGTTTTCTACGAATTGGGGACGATATTCATCAACACAGATGTGCTGAACCAATCGCAGGTTCGTGTTGTGGCGTTTATATGGCTGCAGGATATGTTAGAGTATCTCGGGTTCGGCAGCAAATTTGCATGGGCGGCACCGGCTCTGGCGGTTGTGGTTATCCTGATATCGCAACAATTGGTGTCGCGCAAACGCTGGCGTCTGGCATTCGGCGACATCTGGCCGATGTCTATCGAATGCGTTCTGCTCGCGGTGCCGCTTATTGTACTGAGCCTGTTTTTGAACACTTCCGATCGACAGCCGGTAGATGCTGACGAGTTTGTAAAGGGCACGGTGCAATCTCATTATGCGTTAAGTGCAAACGAGCACGCCGAATCCGCGGTCCCAAACAGAGCGGCCGGTAACGCGATGATATACTGTCGTTCGGCGGCAAATTATGGTTCGGAGGAAGAAGCAACGGCCAGCGAAAGCATACTCAAAAGGAAATCTCTGCTGGCTGACATTGTTACCAGTATAGGAGCGGGGATTTATGAAGAACTTGTGTTTCGGCTGATATTGATGAGCGTATTGATGATTTTGCTTCAGAATACTTTAGGGTTTGAGCGTAAAACTTCGGTTATAGTTTCCGTTCTTCTGTCGGCGGGATTGTTCAGTGCACATCATCACATAAGCTCGCCGGTTAACTGGGTGGAGTTTGGCTTCAGGACGGCCGCGGGTGTTTACTTTGCGGCTCTTTTTGCCATTCGCGGTTTTGGGGTTACAGCCGGTACTCATGCCTTCTACGACATTATCGCCACAGGCATCAACGCGGTTTTCTTCCAACAGTAGAAGTTTCAGCAAGCAGCAAGTAGCTTATTTGTGAATTTTTTTGAAAAAATATCGCAGGTGTTTAGTCTTTTAGTCTGCGGAAGTTGCAAGATAATCGTCCTATAAGTCAGACAATCTGCCTTATCAATACTGATATCGCCCTTGAAAAGGTCAGTGTATTTTGGTATAATGGGGTCTAAAGCTGTTAGTGGTATATCTGGTTAAAGGACTTTTAGCTGATGGAAACGCCACAAATCAACATAGCTATTGACGGATTAACGTTCAGCCTGTTTCAAAGACCTCTGCATCCGGAGCTGTTTCAAATCTACGCCAAACGTCAGTTGAAGACGAATAAGTACGAAGCGCATGTGTGGATTACGGGATGCACTCACGTCGTGAGTGTATTTGCGGCGGATGTATGTCTAACTGAAGTGATAAGTACGCCTGGACAGCCGCTGCCGCAGCGAGGTCTGATAGAGCGTTTTCAATTCCGTGGACCGCGCTCTCATAAATGCACCTTGAGCCGAGGGCTAAGCTACATGACCGACTTCCAGATTGAGAAAATGAGCCCCAATTTGTACCGTCAGAGTCACTACGACCTTGAGCACTTTGCACAGAATCGCGGATTGTTTGTCAAATTTCCCGACCTGGAAACGGGCGGTCTGCAACCCTTCTGCTATGTGGACTTTGAAGCGAGGCAAAATGAACTTCACGTTCATGCGTTTGCAGCTTATCCCGAGCAGGTGGCGATGCTCAAGACACAGTCTATATTTGATTTCCAGTAAAAAGAACAGCCAGCGTCGATAAATTCCCAACCGCCCTGCTACTGGGCTTTCTGCTTGAGGATGTCCCACTTCTCGCGAATTTCCTCAGACATTCTGCTGTTTGGGAAGTCTCGCATAATCTGCTCGCCGGTCCTGAGTGCCTTATCCCACTGTTTGCTGGAGACAGCGAGGGAAAACTGCACGCCGAGATTGTGCAGCTTATTTCTGAAGACATCCCTTGCAGCTTCCTGCAGGGCCAGACCTTCGTTGGGGGTCAGGTACATATCAAGCTCCTGCAGAATCTCAAGACTTCGGTCGGTAACCTGGCGTTTGACGGCGTCGTCCCAGGCATTAAGAAGAACCTTCTTCCGCTCTTCTTTTTTATCGAGCAGTTTCTGGCGCATCGCTTTTGCTTTTTCAGAGTCGGGGAAGACTTCGATTAACTTTTCAATCCGAGCACTTGCCTTTGCCCACTGAAAGCTTTCAAAAAGCTCTTCGATGTTCGCTATGACCTGATTTACCCTTTCGGTATCGGTTGCATCGCGGTATTTGTCGGCCTCAGCCCGGAGCTGGTTTGCCATTTCCCGATATACGGCGGAATGAGCGATTTCGTCAATTATTTCACCGGCAGCGGCGAAATCTTTCTGCTGCAGCTTATCGAAGACCGCTTCTCGCAGAGACTGTCGGTCGGCGTCGCGGGACGCGATGGCCTTGGCAGTTTCACTGAGGCGGGTGTTCTGATTGATTTGAAGAAGAACTTCACGACTTTTCTCAACGTCCCCGGCGATTCTTTCCAGCTTTTTGTCATTTTCCCTGACGGCATTGAATATCCTGAACACCGCTGCGAGCATCGCGACGAGTGTAATCAAGACTACAAGGCAGCCGAGTTTCCAGAGAAAGCCGGGCGACGTGGCGGCCCGCGGCCCCCGGAAAATATCGGTGAAGACGGCAAGTAAAACCACCACTGCTAATACAACGCAGATGATTATGATGTGCCATTTGAACCGCTTCGGCAAACTCTGTTCTTCTTCGAGCTTCATAACCGCCCCTTTTCAAAAAGATTTTTCCACAACGCGATTCCAAAAACCAAAAGTGACGTATAAAATAAAGCAAAAAGCTGATTATGTCAATAATCGAGAAGACGGCAGCCGAGAGTTTAATATCCGGCAAAATGGCTCAAGGGCGGATGCAGGCGCTATCTTCAGCACTGCTGAAGTGGTTTTTTGAGTGCCCACCGGCAAACAAGCAGATATAATTGACGTAGCAGGCTGTAAGACAAACTTATACTGAGAAATTTAAGGGCGGCGATATGAAAGCGATTAAATACGTTCTTATCCTGACGGTTTTGGGCGGGATTGTAAACGGGTGCTGGGCGGCAGAAAAAATATCCGAGGACCAGAAGACAGCGCGACAGGCTATTGTCAAAGGCAATAATGAATTTGCTCTGGAGCTGTACGCAAAACTGCGGACCCAGGAAGGGAATCTATTTTTCTCGCCGTATAGTATTTCGACAGCACTGGCAATGGCTTATGCGGGTGCGCGGGGCGAGACGGAATCGCAGATGGCTAAAGCACTGCACTTTTTCACAACCCCGTCCACCTCAGGCGGATTCGCCAGCGAATTTGGGGCTATTGTCAAAGATTTGAATGTCAGAGGCGCTAAAGGCGGCTACGAGCTTAATGTCGCCAACGCTTTGTGGGGACAACGAGGCTACGGATTCCTTGCGGAGTTTCTCGAACCGATTAAAAATAACTACGGCGGCGAACTCAACGAGGTTGACTTCATCAACGCGAGTGAAACTGCCCGCCAAACCATCAACTCGTGGGTGGAAAAACAAACAAGGAATAAAATCAAGGACCTTATCCAACAAGGGGTGCTCGATTCGATGACCCGGCTGGTTTTGACCAACGCCATTTACTTTAAGGGCAACTGGGCGAGGCAGTTCGAAAAAGATAAGACAAAAGAGTCGCCGTTTACCCTGATAAGCGGAAAAGAAGTCAATGTCCCTATGATGAACCAGACGGCGGAATTCAATTATATGGAAGCAGATGATTTCCAGGGGCTGGAACTGCCTTATGTAAATGATGAGCTGTCGATGATTATTCTGCTTCCGCGAAAGGTTGACGGCTTAAGCGGTCTTGAGAAAATACTGGTGATGGAGAAGTTTTCAGGTTGGCTGAGCGAGCTTGGTAAACGCGAGGTCATCGTTTCTGTTCCGAAATTCAAGATGACAAGTCAGTTTAGCTTAGCTGATGTACTGCGGTCAATGGGAATGACGGATGCGTTTTCCGTGAAGGCGAACTTTTCCGGGATGAACGGCAAAAGGGACCTTTTTATCTCGGCTGTTGTTCATAAGGCTTATGTCGATGTCTACGAGGAAGGCACCGAGGCGGCGGCGGCGACCGCCGTGGTAATGAAAACAACGTCAGTTATGCCGGGCCAGATACCGGTTTTCCGGGCGGACCATCCGTTTTTATTTTTGATTCGGGATAACAAAACGGGCAGCATTTTGTTTATCGGCCGGGCGATGAATCCTTCTGCATAAAAGAAACGGCTGGCGAATTTGTCGCCAGCCGACTTTATTTAATTGCTATTTTGCGAGTTACCAGTCGGTTGACTCGCCTCCGCGGACGCACATAGCCAGACTGTAAACTTTGTTCTTACAGGTCATATACAGGGTTCTGCCGTCGAGCCCGCCGAAGGCTATATTGAAGGGTGGATTAGGCAGCGAGATAAACTTCAGCTGCACGCCTGCCGGCGACACAATCCAGACGCCGCCAAGGCCGGTGAAATATAGGTTGCCCCGCTCATCAATGGTCATTCCATCGGGAACGTTGGTGCGGTCCGGCGCGCTGGTCGGGTTGAAAAATACAGAGCCGGCGCCAAGAGTCCCATCGGAATGAATATCGAAAACCCACCATTTCTGATAACTGGCATTAGTGCTGCCTGCTGAGACATAGAGTTTGGTTTCATCGAGTGAGGTGATGATGCCGTTTGGCTGATACAGAGAGTTGTTCACCTGTCTTACCGCGCCGTTGGGTTCAAGCAGCCACACACCCTGGGTAGAGGGTGGACTACTGTCCCAGATGGGGGTGGTAAAGTAGATGTTTCCGTTGGCTAACTGGCAGAGGTCGTTTGGCGGTTTTGTAAAGCCGTCGTTAGCGTCGGCGAGTATCTGAGTGTCGCCCGGCCCGCAGGGGTCGATGCGGCGGCTTGATATCTGCCTTGGACTTTCGTCACAGGCCAGCAGTCGGCCATCCAGCGACATAATTGTTCCGTTTGTCTGTGGTGATGGGCTCAACCAGACTGTTACGTTGTTGGGTGAGTCGAGCCGTAAAATTTGATACGTTCCGATCCTTCGGGTAAAGAAAAGCTTATCGCTGTTTGGGTCCCAGGTTGGCCCCTCAAAGTTAATGCCGGGTGCAGAATATACTTCCTGCAGGCTTGCTCCCGGCATTACCAGTTCGGAGGTAAAGTCAGCGAGCCAGTTTTGGCACAGAACGGCCAAATCTTTTTAGTCGATTACGCCGTCGCCCAGCGTTGACGAGATATCGCAGTTGGCATCCCAAGTGGGGTCGCCTGTTGTGCTTCGCCAGGCCCTGGCGAGGATAGCGAGGTCTTTAAAGTTGACAATTCCGTCATAATTGAGGTCCGGCCAACCCGGTGTGTCGAGCAGGCTGTCGGTAACGATTAGCTCGTGACCGTAAACTATCTTCTGGTCTGTGTTGCTCAAAGCCATCCGGACAAAACCAACGCTGACAACGACAGCGATTGCCGCAACGACGTAGCGTGCCTGCGCAAGCAGCATTTTTACAACTTCCAGAACCTTTGGCGGGATGTTTCGAATAAGTTTACCGTCCTCCACGATGCAACAGAAGTAACGTAGGTTATATAGATAGCCTCCCCAACAGCAAATAATTATATCAGTATTTGCAGAAAATGTAAACTCTTACGCCTGCTTACTCGAGCCAGTTTTCGCAGAAGACCATGAGGTCGTATTCGTCGATTACGTCACCACTTGGTTCCGAGATATCGCACTTGGATTTCCAGTTGTTGTCGCCGGGCCGGCTATGCCAGGCGGCAGCGAAAATGGCAAAGTCTTTAAAGTCCACAACGCCATCTGTGCAGAAATCCCCGACAAGGCCTGGTTCAGTTACCAGTTCGATGCCGTTTCCATCTATGGGGTCGAGGTTTCGGCTATATTCTTTGTCGGTTGCGTTGTTCCAGTGCTCGTGAACACCTAAACTTTTGGTCAGACGACCGCTGTGGTTGGGGTCATAGTTGGCATCCGACGGCGGGTCGAAAGCCAGTGCCGCCTCGTGCAGATAGTCATGAGTACCAGACTTGTGGGGGTACCCATTTATGGTGCCAGGGTCTGCGTTCCATTCGTTGTACATAAAATCATAGGCAACTGAGTCGGCTGCGACCGGGTCCTGCGAGAGGAAGATACTTGATGGCCAGTCACCATTAAACGGCGCCATATTCCATCGGATTGGGTGAGAATCCCAGCTTCGGCCGGAGTAGAGGCCGTCTATTAAGGCGAGCATCGTTTTGCCGCCTAATTTTGGGTGACCCATCAGGTCAACAATTGCCCTATAATGTCCCATTCCGGGCGTTTCAGTCGCCCTTGTCCAGTGCATACTATAATAGCCGGAGGTGGTCGGTTTCCTCATTAAGGAACCAAAGTTGTTTTTGCCGCAGACCGTGATTCCGCCGTCGTTGTGGCTTTTGAGAACGGCGAAATTTATAAAGTACTTTGCCTGTGAAAAGTGTGTTGGGATTTTGTCCTGAGTTGTGCCTGTCACGCGAGAGGTGATAGGGTCGCTCCAAAAGAAGTTCGCATCGTTATCAGCGGTCACCGGCGTCCTGCCGGTTTGCGTAGCGGTGCTTTTTTCTAAATAGACGACGCCCGGACAGTTCGGCTCAACCATATCGTACCAGTAATCGGGCATACACTGCGTAGGGTCACCGATGCTTATGTTGCAGGCATCGACACCTGCAACATTGGTTAGTTGCTTCAGAATCGCTATCGCAAGCTGGGGTGAGTTGTCTATTTGGTCGAGATACGAGGGGTTTTTCGTCCCACTGTTAACAACATCATTCATCAATACGAAATTAATTTTTATTGCGATTTTTTCGCCCGGCGTGTAACCAACATAGCCCCTTCCCATTTGCTGGTTGAAACTTTTGAATATCGCGTCCCACGAGGCGGCGTCACTGTCTCTGCCGGTCAATGCCCGAAGTGCATCTGAGAGCATCACGTTGACGACCTGCTGATTTGTGCAGGTGTTAGAATGCCAGTACGGCGGGAGGGTGTTGTTATCCGCACCAGGCCAGCTCGTAGCATTTGGGTCGTGAATCCAGGCGACCCGGCCCAGGTAGATGCCTTTGCCAACACCGATGGGGGCATTGGGGGGGCGCGGGTCTTCCGCTCCATAGGCTATCTTCTCGTCAGTGGTGCTCAAGGCCATCCAGATAAAACCGGCGCTGACAACGATAGCGATTGCCGCGGCAACATAACGTGCCCGCGCAAAGGAACGTTTTGCCTTTTTGAAAGCTGCTGCGGAGCCGGCCAGACCTAACAGCCAGATTATAAAACTCGATGCAAGCGGGAACGCCACCCGTTGGCAGGGGTACGTTGCCCGAGAAGGCTTCGGTATTACTCGTATCAAAAACCAGATTAGAGCTAATAGCCCCGTAATTGGAAATAGCCATCTCAACCAGAGGAACCTGCCTTTTTGCTCGATGGGTTTACCCGTTTTCGGACAGACTGAGGAGGTGTGTTTTTTGCGTGAAAATAGCGATTTTACAACTTCCGGGACTTTTGGTCGTCTGTTTCGAATAAATTCACCATCTTCCACGATTACGCGGTATCCCTAACAGAAGTAACAGAAACGACGTAGATTTATAGATAGCCAGTCTAATGACAGATTATCACAACGTTATAATTGTACCATTATTTCCAGAGGATGTCAACCCTGTTTCCCACTCAGATACCCTGGTTTTTTATTTAAAATCAATGGAGAGGCGGGATTAGAACCCTAATTCGCAAGGCGAATTTCCTTAGGAACTCTGCCCTTCCGGCGTCACTTGCTTCGCCCCGCGAATTTTATTGCAAAGGACCCGAACTACATTAAAATAAATTTCATATTCGAATCTAAGGCTTCATATATGAAACAAATCCTGCTCGTTTTCAATTCAGTCAAAAGCACCTCTGAGAAACTTTCAAGAACATTTGGGCATAAGGTTTGAGTGTGATATTTTGAATAGGGAGCAAATTATGACAAAGAAGACCATAGTGTTTATTTTAAGCCTTTCAGTTCTGTTTGGAGGCAGCTCATCCCTGCTGGTCGGGGGTGAAGTTCATGAAATTACGGGCAAAGGGATGACAGCTAAAAAAATCGTTGTGACCAATCCCATTCAGGTATTACGCAATAATGAGACGATTAGTCTGAACTGGAATGAAATAAAAAAAATAGACCCCAACCTGACAAAAGATAATGTGGCTGTTTGTGAGCTTAAGACAAACCGTTTTCTGGTCACACAGATTGTCGATGACGGCGACAAAACGGAACTGTTGTTCCAGACAAGTCTGGCACCAAATGAAAAAAAATATTTCCGGATTATGAAACAACCGGAAGGATTGGATAAACCTGTTTCTGAGATTACGACTTACTGCCGGTTTGTTCCTGAACGGAAAGATGACTTTGCATGGGAAAATGACAAAGTGGCTTTTCGAATGTATGGACCGGCCCTTGAATACGAAACCATTACCTCTGGGATTGATGCCTGGGTAAAATGTGTATCAACGCCGGTTGTTGACAAGTTCTATAAGGAAGAGGACTATCATAAAAATCACGGGCAAGGCGGAGATTTCTATAAGGTTGGCAACACGCTCGGCTGTGGCGGAATGGCCCCATTGGTAGATGGCAGGATTATGCTGCCTCGTAATTTCAGCCGGTGGAAAGTGATTGCAAATGGACCAATCCGTTCCATTTTTGAATTGACTTACAAACCGTGGCAGATTGGAGGAAAGACCGTCAGTGAAACCAAGCGAATCTCTATCGATTTGGGCAGCAACTTAAACCGGATTGAATGTCTCTATAACAGTCCGGACTCGAGGCCTCTGACCGTCACTGCCGGGATTGTTCTTCGAGAGAACAGCGACCGGAAATTCATAGATGAATCAAACAGCACGATTGCTTATTGGCTCCCAGCCGATGGAAACTATGGAATGATTGGTTGTGGAGTTGTGTCTGATGCGGGTCTGAAAACAAAAGTAGTGGAGGCGGATGGTCACCTGCTATTGACCTTTGACCATTCCTGCCAAATACCGACGGTTTACTATTCCGGCTCCTGCTGGGATGAAAACAAAGAGTTTGGAACATTTGAAAAATGGCAGCAATATTTGAGAGATTTCAAGAAGCGAATTGATAATCCGATTCGGATACAAATCCAGGATTAGTCACAACTTGTTTCGACCTCAATAATCCCACAAGTTTCTGGGCTGGCAGCATCAATGCGTTTTTTATCGGCCATGCTGTTTTTGGCATAGAGGAAAGACGGCTGTGCCGTTCGTAGCGCAGCGAAGAACGGAGAGGGCGGGATTGGAACCCAAATTCGCAAAGCGAATTTCCATAGAGGCTCTGCCCCTCTGGCGTCGCTTCGCTCCTGTCACCCCGACGACGTGGGAAAATCCTTTTCCCACACCCTTTTGGGGTTCGAATCCCCCCTACCCCAAAATAAGCAGCACATCGGAGAGGGCGGGATTCGAACCCGCGGTACGGGTTGTTACCCATACGACGGTTTAGCAAACCGTTGCCTTCAGCCGCTCGGCCACCTCTCCAAATATCAAACAGCATCCCAAATTCCAGCTCAGTTTACCCACGAGAGGTCAATACTGCAAGAAAATTAGGCAATGGCTATGCATGCCATAGGCAAAGCCCACTTCCAGGACACCATGATGTCGGACCAAAAAAATTTACTCTGTGAAAAAGTTTGTGCTATAAGCGTTTTTTTGCTAAAATAGTTTTGTTTAGCGGGGCGTGGCGCAGTTTGGCTAGCGCGCTTGCATGGGGTGCAAGAGGTCGCAGGTTCAATTCCTGTCGCCCCGATTTACCTACGTATCCCAATTAACCATTTAACTAATTAACTAATTCTTCACGCAGGCTTCCCCCCAAAGCGTATCCTACACCTTCAATGCAGGGACATGTTGTGCCCATACGACCCCCCTGCCGCTGTGTTGAACTACGTGGTCTTTATCAGAGACGTTTACGCCTTCCACGTCCACCCACCCTAATTTGATTATCTGGCGGTCAACTCTAACTATCTGTGATAACATCACTTAAGGTCATAAGCGAGTTAGATATCCTACGCCAAAAGTTGGCTAAATTACCTATTTTAACTAAAGATTTAAGGCGGTATACTCCGATACCTATATTACCCAGTTTAACATACGCGGCTACACAGGGCTATAAGTCAGGTAATGTAGGTGATATAGGGGAATTAGTAATCTTTTTAGGATATAGAACAATGATAAAAGAAGAGATACTCGAACGATATTTAGATGCTCTGCTGCAAGGCCAGAGACAGGTCTGTCGGAGCGTGATTGAGCATGCCCTGCAAAAAGGTACGCTGGCAAGCTCGGTCTACCTTGATATCGTCTGGCCGGTTATGGCTGAGATTGAGAAATTAGCGAGGGCAGAACGAATCTCCCCCACACAGGAACATATGGCTACACGGATTAATCGGACAATCGTTGACCAGCTTCAAAATAAACTGCCCCACAAGTCCAGCCGGAACAAAAAGATAGTGATTTGCTGTGCGAGGGATGAATTGCAGGAGCTTGGTGCTCAGATACTGGCTGATTTATTTGAAAGTGACGGCTGGGAAGTGAAATTTCTCGGCGGCGGGTTGAGCAACGATGATATCCTGGCGTTTGTAAACGAACACGGTCCTGATATTCTGTTGATATATGGCACAACACCTAAACAAGCGCCTCAAATTCGTCAACTGACAGATTCGATAAGAGATGTCGATGCGTGGCCGAGTATGCGCATAATGGTATCGGGCGGGCTTTTCAACCGTGCAGAAGGTCTCTGGGAGGAGATTGGAGCGGATTTGTTTGCGGCCAACGCCTTAGAGGCGCTCCAGCAGGCCTCCAGTGAAATCGCAGCCGAGCCCAGCAAAGAAAGAGCAAGCCGGCGGAGAAAAAGATACCAGAAGATGCACAAGGCCCAACTTATGCAAAGCTCAGAATAATACAGTAATCATATTACAACAACCAAAACGTCAGATGTCCGACTATAAGAGGCCTTCTAATCCTCAAGCTCTCTGTGAATCATAGTTACATACTCGTCAAACCTGTCGGCGAGTATTTTACTCAGTTCGCAGCCGGGCTTAACAACCTGAGGTTCGATACCAAAGATTACTATCTCATCAGGACATTGGCCAAGCTGACGAGCCATGTCAATTATTCTAAGTAAGTCTGCCTCATGCAAGGACAGGTTTGCGATTGTTTTGGTGCTTACAACTTCGCAGGGCGTGAACTTTTTTATGGCTCCCGGCGGTTCTCCCATATACGCACAATCAATAATAATTGCTTTGCTTCTGCCCTGAATATGATGCAGAACTGCAAGCCCTCCGGCGCCTGCATCAACAAAATCAACGGCAGGAAATTCGTCAGCAGAATGGTAAAGCTGCTGCACAAGGCGCACGCCTATACCCTCATCCGACATAAGCAGATTGCCAAGACCAAGGACAACTACGTCTTTTCTTGGTGTGTCTCGGCTCATTTGACAAACTTAATATCCAGCATGTGCGCGGAGCAAGATACGCAGGGGTCATAGGCACGAACGAGCATTTCAAGCTTCTGCCGGACCGCATCTTCTCCATGGTCAATAATCTGCGGTACAAGACTTTCGAAGTCCTTCTGGATATTTGCGTGGTTTTGATTAGTTGGAATGCAAATATCCGCGGCCACACAGTTGCCTTTACTGTCAAACTCATACTCGTGGAACAGTATGCCTCGTGGTGCCTCTACGCAACCGCTGGCCCTGCCTGCCTTTGGTTTGACTTTGATGACTTTTTCCTGTTTTAGCCCATCAACCAAAAGGCCGTCAATCAGTTCGACAGCGGTTTCGACAAGGTGTGCACACTCAACAAGTTGAACGATAGTGTTCATAAACGGGTTGTGACAACCTTTCTTCAGGCCAAGACTTTTGGCAAAATCCTTTGCCAACGGCGATAACAAATCGGCATTATTATTGAACCGCGCCAAGGCGCCAACAGCATAGCAATCACGATGCCATTTGGCCCATTTGGCGGTGGACTGGTCGGTAACATACTCATTAGCCACAGTTTTCCAATCGTCAACTGCTACCACACCGTCATAATCCGTCGATGCAATATCGCCATGATAGAAAGTATAGGTTGGCGGAGTATCTTGCCTAAGTGAGACATATTCGGTTTCCCGCTCAAAATCAGGGATGTTGCCCGCCACCGATAGCACTGCATTAAGAACAGTCTTCAGGTCGGCCATGCTTTTTTTGAGCTGTTGCTGCAATTGCCGGAACTGTTGTTCGGTCGGTATTTTTGTAAGCCCGCCCGGTCTTAAAGTTATCGGATGGGTCGTCCTGCCTCCTATCAACTCGGACCATTCATTGCCCAATCTGTGAAGCCGAATAATTGTCTTTACCACGTCACCAGCCCCTGCGACCAGTGGAATAACCGAGGACACTCCAAAGAAGTCCGGGACTGCCAGATAGCCTATATGCAAAATGTGGCTCTGAAATTGCTCTGCGTAGTGCATAAGGATACGAACCTTATCGACCTGTTCGGAAACCTCCAGCCCCAATGCCTTTTCTACAGCTTTGATAGCGGCCAGTGAGTGGCTTATGGAACAAATTCCGCAGATTCTGCTGACAATTGTCTGAATATCCTCGTAGTTACGGCCGCGAACCATAACCTCGAAGAAACGAGGTGCTTCAGGAATCTGCCACTGGAGTTTTTCGATCTTGCCATCTGTGGCATTGACTACGATATTGGCATGTCCCTCTATGCGTGTTACATGATGCACGTTTATACTCAGTTTGCCACTCATATATTTGTCGGCTCCTTTTTGCTTCCAAACAGGACCATCTTTGTTTTCAGGTTCTCGATGTTCAGTCCGTACCTGGCTATGACATCCCTTGCCGCGTCGACATTAGGATTATCCACGTAACCTCTGCAGCCAAAACATCTAAAACCAGAGGAAGGACATTTCGCTCCGCAGCCGGCCCGAATAATCGGGCCCAAACAGAGCTGGTCATAATCCCAAAGACACGGATTTCCCTTCGCTTTACATTCAACACATACCGGATACTCAGGAATCTCGGGGGTTTTGCCCATCAGCAGACAACGAACAATATAGGTGAACTCCCTGCGGTCTATAGGACAGCCATGAACATAGTAGTCAACCTTGACTACCTCATCCACAGCTTTGGTCTGGTCGGTATTCAGGTGAGCTTTGCCGGCGTCTTTGCCGTAAACGCACTTTTTGACATAATCCAGAGGGAAATTATTCTTGAGCTTATTGATACCGCCAATGGTTGCACAAGCCCCAAGGGCTATAAGAATTTTTGCCCTTGTTCTTATCAACTGGACACGTTTTTCATCTTCGGGTCGAGTGATGGAGCCCTCCACAATGGCGATGTCATACTCGTGACTCTGGTTGCTTATTGCCTCACGCCATTCGACCACGTCAACTACGCCTATGAGGTCGAGCAGCTCTTCTTCAAGGTTGACAATCTGCAATTGACAGCCCTCACAGCAGGCGAAATCGAAGATAGCAATTCTTGGTTTATCCATAATTATATTGCCTCCGGTAAGCAAGCCAAATCTGAATACCGAAATACAGGCCCATCCATACAAACATAACAGTTGTTAATCTGGCAGTGACCGCACTTGCCCACGCCGCATTTCATTCTGCGTTCAAGGTTCAGATATATGTTCTCGTGTGGCAAAGCGTACTCTTGAAGTGCCATCAGCACAAACTTGTACATAACCGGCGGCCCGCAGACCAGGATTAAGGCTGATTTAAGTTTTCTCTCTATCTTAGGAATCAGCGTCGTGACAACGCCGACGTTACCATTCCAGCAATCATCGCCCTTGTCCACCGTCTCCAGAAATTGGATGTCGGTTCTTTTGCTCCAGGACTGCAGTTCTGTGATAAAGAAACGCCGTGCCCGACATGTGGTCCCCAAAAGGATTGTTACATCTCCATAATCACCACGGTTATCCAAAATATAGTTTATAAATGAGCGTTGAGGCGCAAGACCTACCCCCCCACAAATAAAGACAACATCCCTACCTTTTGATTCTTCTACCGGGTAAACACCTTTACCAAAAGGGCCACGAATGCCGAGTTTATCGCCGGTCTGGAGTTTGTGGATAGCATTGGTAACATTACCGATTTTACGAACGACCAGCTCAAAGCCATCTTTGAAGGTCGGTGACGATGCGATAGTAATCGGCGCTTCGCCAATGCCGGCTAACGACACCTCAACAAACTGTCCCGGAACATAGTCCAGCGACTCATCATTCATCGCAAGCCGCAGGTAAATTTTATTTTCGTTCAATAGACAAGCTTGCTCAACGGTGGCCAATCGAGGCAAATAAATGTCTTTTTCTACACCAGAACATTTATGCATAAACTATTCTCCAACTATAAAAACAAACCTTAAGGCCTGTTTTACAAATTAGTTCCCAAGTCTTCTATTAACCTATTGTATACATTGACGGGATTTGCAATATCCGTCAGACAAGCCGATACACACCTGCCACAGCCCACACAAGCCATTTCTCCCCCTATCTTTGCCGGGACATACTTTGCTTTTCTATACAGTCTGTGTTTGAAGCGGTCAGCCCTGTGGTTTCTAAACTCGTGGCCCCCTGCAACTTTTGTAAAGCCATCCAACATACATCCGTCCCAGAACCTGTCACGTCTGCCGGTTTTCAAGTCCCAGTTGACATCATCCTGAACGTTGAAACAATAACAGGTCGGACAAACCTGGTTACAAGAGCCACAGGCAAAACAGAGTTCGCCCTTTTCTTCCCAGACAGGGTGCGTGTAAGCATTATCCAGTAGCTTTGGCAGATAAGAGGGGTCGCATTTAAGTTTATGCTTGTTCAATTGCAGGCTATTTTGGTCCCAGACACGCTGCCTTTTATCGAGGTCCTGCTTATTTACATCAACAGCTCCTTTAGCCTTCGAGAGCAGTTTTTCACCCTTTTCCGCAGCCGCCTCGACTACATATACATCGCCTATATCGGTCACAAGAATATCATATCCCTGACGGACAACAGCAGTCCCCATAGAAGAAGCAAAGACATTCTTGGATGGTGTTACAACATCGCAGGCAATGATGGTTGCATTATTGCGTCTTCGCACATAGTGCGCATCGCAATTGTCCTGACTAAAGAGCCTATCCAACTGATTAATGGCTATCATATCGTAAGGATGTACGCCAACCAGAATAAACTCCGTATCGTCATACTCTGACTTGTAGCCGGCCCCTGTCTGGTATGTCAGAAGCGTCTCTGAAGGAGGCAGGAAAAACTTTTTGGGCGGCTGGAGGGTAACATCATAATCAAGTCTCAAATCCTTCGCCGAGTCAAGAGGTCCGAAATCAAACCTGTCACCTTTGGCCCGCACGCCGATAACACTTTGAGTTCTAATGAGGGAATCGATAAAATTCGTAAAAGCATTTTTTGTCAATTTCTTTAATTTCATCTTTTTAAATCCGGCCTCTAAAAAACCTGTTAAATAATCCTAATTCTGCCCACCGTAGCAAACAAAGTTCTAATTTGTTGTTCCTTCCATAAATAACAGTGACTATTCAAAAATTCACCGCTCAGCCCGCAGGCATATAGTACGGCAAGCGAGCAAGGTCCATTGCAATGTCAATAGTTATCACCTTGACTTTCTTAGGCACCGTTATATAGCACGGAGAAAAATTCAGGATGCCCTTCACTCCTGCTTTGACCAGCGTGTCAGCCGTCTCCTGAGCCGCGTCCTGCGGGACAGTGATTATCCCGATATTAATATTACGTTTTTTCAGCACACCGAGGTTCGAGACACTCTCGACTGTAATGCCTTTTATTTTTCTGCCGATTTTTTTGGGGTCGTTATCAAAGGCAGCAGCGATGTCGAGACCATATACCGCAAAGCCCGGATACGCCAAAAGCGCTGAGCCCAGATTACCCACACCAACCAAAGCCGCCTTATGAATGACGTTGAGCCTAAGGATTTTTTTAATTTCCCTTGTGAGTGTTTTGACGTCGTAGCCTATGCCCCGTGTGCCGAAATCTCCAAAATAGGAAAAATCCTTCCTTATCTGTGCAGGATTGACACTGAGAAAGTCGGCCAGGCTCTGGCTGGACACGTTTCGCCAGCCCTGTTTTGACGAAAACAGCAAACCCCGCAAGTAAATCGGGAGCCGACGAACAGTCTCATCCGGGATTTTACGATACCTCATGATATTTATACTACGCCTGTATTGTGCTTGAGTTCACATTCACAAAACCCTAAACAAACAGTATATAAACTTTTGGCAGATTCTGCAAGGGAATTTACTCGCTCAAATGTCAAAGTTGCCTCCCCTGCTCCAACTGCTTTATATAAAGGAAGTTACCTCGAACACTCGGTGGAAATCCGCAGTAAATAAGGGGGAACACAGGGAAAAACATAACACAGCGAATATGGATATAATTTGGGAAGTCTGCATCTTATGTTTTCAGACAGTTCGCTGGTCGAGTTGACAGCTATGTTTCAAGGGATGTGAGGCCCTGGCGAATAGCGTATTTGGTAAGTTCAGCTATAGTGTGAATGTTGAGCTTGCTCATTATCTGCCGACGATGCGTCTCAACGGTCTTGACACTGATATGAAGCTTCAAAGCAACCTGTTTTGTTGAATTTCCTTCTGCTATCAACTGCAAGACCTCCCGTTCTCTGTCGGTTAACACTTTGGAACCCGGGGATTCGGTTTTTGTGAGGTGATGCAGGTATTCATCAACAACTACGCCGGAGATAGCGGGACTAAGGTAGGTTTTACCATCGACGACGACGCGTATTGCGCGGGCCAACTCTTCGAAGGCACAATCTTTCAGCAGATAACCCGATGCGCCGCTTTTTAACATCTCAGAGACAAAAAGATTATCGGAATGCATCGAGAGCGCGATTACCTTGACACTGGGCAGCTCGGCATGCATCTGGCGGGTAGCCTCCATACCATTCAAATCAGGCATAGTTACATCCATAACGACCACATCAGGCAGGTGTTCGCGAGCAAGACGGACGGTGGTGCGTCCTTCCTCTGCTTCGGCTACTACCTCCATATCGGGTTCTTTTTCAAGCAAGGAGCGCAATCCCTGTCGGGTTATTTTATGGTCATCAGCCAATAAGATTTTTATGCTCATTTTTGTTTTCTCCTGCTTTTTTCTTTCTCGTGGGTTATTGGAACCACGAGAGTAATTCGAGTGCCCTTGCCCGCTCTGGATACGATATCAAAATGACCACCAATGTGGTTCAATCGCTCGCGCATATTAAACAGCCCAAATCCACCGGTCATGCGGTCCTGTGAATAGAGCTGGGCGACATCGAAGCCGACGCCGTCGTCCTCAACATTAACTCGTATTTGGTCGTTGACTTTCTGCGTAGAGACTTTTACGCTGCTGGCCTTTGCATGCTTTACGACGTTGACCAGCAGTTCTCTGACAGCCTGAAAGAGCAACACGCGAATATCGTCGTCCAGCGGTTTGGGATGTTCATCATCGGTGAATTCAGTTGAAAGCCCATGCTGTTGTCTGGTTTGTCTAAGCAGCCACTCGACAGCCGGTCCAAAACCCAGCTCATACAGAATCGGCGGGCTAAGCTCAAAGGTTAGCGACCTGGTGCTTTCAACAGCCTGTGCGATTAAGTCACGGATTTCCTTCAGTGCCTCGATAAACTGCGGCGAAGTGGCTGATTGGGCCAGCGACTCTATTTTGAGTTTGGAGATAGCGAGGTTCTGGCCGAGATGGTCATGCACATTGGTCGCAATTTTGCGTCTGAGCCGTTCCTCAGCCAGGGATAGTTCCGATGCCGAAGACCGCAGTTGCTTTTGGTAGGTCAGGAGCTTTTCTTCAGCTTTTTTTCGTTCGCTGACCTCATTTCGCAATTTTTCGACGGCCTTTTCGAGGTCAGCGGTTCGCTCCCGAACCCGAATCTCCAACTCATCGCGAGCCCTTTTCAGCTCCTGCTCAATGCGTTTGCGCTGCGTGATGTCCCTGAAATACCAGATTCTGCCGTAATGTTTGCCGGTTGAGTCCCGCAGAGGAGAAGAGTATCTGTCAAAAACTTTTCCGTCCTTAAATTGTATTTCGTCTCTGCTTTTTTTATCTTTATGAGCGTAAAGATACTTTACTCTTTCAAGGAATTTGTCGGGTTCTTTTAATTGACTGAGGACGCACTGAAGCATCTTTTCATCATCTCGCGTGTTTAGAATATGCTGTGGAATGTCCCACATCCGGCCAAATCGCTTATTGAATAAAAGAGATTTTCCCTCGTTATCTACAACCAAAATTCCATCAATTGATGTTTCAGATTGTGCCTCCAGAAGCGCTGTCTTAAACAGAAGCTCCTCCTCAGTTTTTTCACGTTTGGTGATATCTGTAAAAAACCCAACATTGCATCGCACCCCATCTATGGGGAGGTTGGTCGAGTTAATATCGGCGTAGATCACTGTTCCATCTTTTCGCAAACATGGGATGGCCTCCGCCAGTATTTTTTCGCCTCGCGCCTGTGCCTCAAATTCCGAGATAACGTGCTGCAATTCTTTTTTGGGATGAATATCAGGTACGCTGAGTTGTTTTAATTCTTCTTCGGCGTAGCCCAGCATTTTGCATACGGCCGGGTTGGCGTATTTGAACCGCTTAGTTTCGATATCAGCGACAAGTATTCCCTCAGAAGCTCCTTCAAACAATGTTTTGTACATTTCCTGGGATTCTTTTAAGGCCTCCTTGGCCTTCTTGTGCTCAGTTATATCTTCTATAACCTCAATGAATCCCTTTACTGTTCCATCCGCTTCATAAACCGGAAAGGCTTGAATCCGAACTGGCAAACGACTGCCGTCATCTCCCACACCCTCGGTCTCGACTTCTGCAGGGCGCCCAGTGGCCATAGCCCGTTTCCCGGGACAATGCGAACAAACCGCATCGCGTTTCTCAAACTCCCTGAAGCAATAGTTGCCCACAAACTTACTGCGAGACTTCTTCATAAGACGAGCGTGGCTAATGTTCGTCATAATTATTCTGTAGTTGGTATCTATCAGGCTAATCCCAAGACCGATATTTTCCACAAGGGTGCGATAGATTTCTTCACTTTCTTGCAGCCCTACCATGGCATCCTTGGTTGTAGATGCAGGTTGTTTTGTTTTCCTGACTTTCTTTTTTTTCATTTTAATGCTTATATACTTTATAAAACGCTATAATGAACACTAAAAATATCTTATTTGTCAAGGCCGAAAATCCTGAGCCACTGCTCGGTTTCGCCTTCGCTTAGCCCCTGGCGTTTTGCCGCTGGCTCACGTGCTGTTTTTTTCCTGCTTAGCTGTCTTTGCAGATTATCCCAGAAGATGTTCGACTTTATCGCCGCTGCTTTTCTGGCCCGCGCGGCCTGCTGAACTCTCCGGTCACTGCTAACCACTGTCAGTCTTTTCGCGTCGGTGCTGGCTTTTATCTTATTCTCGATAACTGTGTCAGCGTCTCTGCCGGGGCCGGCAAAAAAAACCTCCAGTTTGCTCATATTATCGAAGGTGCTTTTATCCGGCGGGCCTGTGCCGTCGAAGATAATCTCGCCCTTTTGTTTAGTATGTATCAGAAATGTATCCACAATTCGGCACAGTTGTGTGTCGCTGATTGCATCGGAATCTTCATTCGTTTTGTGGATTGAGTGCAGCAGATTATAGCCGTCGATAATGAGCGGCATTTCGTCAGTCTCCGGCAGAAAATCTTATTTCCCCGCCGACAATGGTCGTTTCGACTTTGCCGGTAACCTCCCATCCGTGATAGGGGCAGTTTCTGCTTTTAGAACGGAATTTATTTACGTCAATTTTGTATCTTGCCTGCGGGTCGATAATCGTAACATCAGCCTGTTTACCTACTCCAAGCGTACCTTTGTCAACACCGATTATCTTAGCTGGCTTTTCCGTCATCAGTTTGATTAGCCCAGGCCAATCCAGAATGCCTGGCTCGATCAATGCTTTTACGTAAAGTCCCAAGGCGCATTCCAAACCCACTATGCCAAAGGGAGCGGTCAGAAACTCCAGCTCCTTCTCACTCTGCAAATGAGGAGCGTGGTCTGTTACCAGGGCGTCGATAAGTCCTTCGGCAATTGCCTGTTTCAGAGCTTCGATGTCGCGCTCTGTTCGCAGCGGCGGATTGACTTTGTAATCGGTGTCGTAGTCTTCACAGCACTGCTCACTCAAAAGTAGATGGTGCGGCGTAACCTCGCAGGTAACCGGCAGGGAATCTTTTTTGGCGGCTCTAATCAGTTCGACGGCCCCTGCTGTTGATATATGCTGGGCGTGGTAGCGAGCACCGGTTTTTCTGACGAGCTGAATATCCCGCCACAGCATCGCTTCTTCAGCCAGTGCATCGGCGCCCGGCAGTCCCAATACCACTGAGTGGAAGCCAGCGTTCATCACACCATTTGCGGCAAAACAATCGTCCTGACAATGTTGAGCTACCACGACATCGAACATCGACGCATACCTAAGTGCCCGCAGCATCACCGCAGGATTCTGGACACCATTACCGTCATCAGTAAAACCGACAGCGCCGGCTTCTGCCATAAAACCCATCTCAGCCAATTCTACGCCCTGCCTGCCCTTTGTGATGGCACCCATCGTATAAACGTGCGTTTTTCTTGCCTGTCTGCCTTTTCGATGGATATATTCGACATCGGTCTCGTTTTCGATAGGCGGTCTGGTATTCGGCATACAGACAACAGATGTAAAACCCGCAGCCACCGCTGCCGCCGAACCACTGGCGATTGTTTCCTCCTCCTCGTCGCCCGGCTCACGGAAATGAACGTGTATATCAATCAGGCCCGGCACCACCAGCCTGCCGGCAGCATCGATAACTTTCTTTGCGGCCTTGTTAACCCTGCCTACCTGTGAAATCCTGCCATCAACGATGAGCACATCGCATTTTTTATCGATGCCATTCGCCGGGTCAAGTACTCTTCCGTTTTTTATAAGTAGTTCAGAGCTCATCATTCAAAATAAAAACTTAAAGCTAAAAACTAAAAGCCATAGCTTAAAATTCAAAACTATTTTTTAGTTTTGACTTTTGGTTTTGCACTTTTCGCTTTACATTTTACGTTTCCTGCGCCGCAGCCTGGTTCACCAGGAACAGTACCGCCATTCTAACGGCCAAACCATTTGTTACCTGCTGAAGGATGACGCTGTTTCGGCCGTCTGCTACTTCACTTTCCATCTCCAGGCCCCGGTTAATCGGCCCCGGGTGCATAACTAAAATATCCGGCTTGGCCTTTTTCATTCGCTCCACCGTCAGGCCGAAATAATGCGAGTACTCGCGCACCGACGGAAATGGATTGCCGCCCAGGCGTTCGAACTGAATCCGAAGCATATTTATGACGTCAACTTTTTCGATAACCTCATCAAGCGAGTAACTGACCTTGACAGGAAGTTTCTCTACCTGAGAAGGCATAAGTGTCGGCGGACCGACGAATATGACCTCGGCACCAAGCTTTGTCATCGCCCACATATCGCTGCGGGCAACGCGTGAGTGCGCTATGTCGCCGACAATCGCTATCCTGAGACCTTCCAGAGAACCCTTGAGTTTACGAATTGTATAGACATCCAGAAGTCCCTGCGTTGGGTGTTCACAGTAACCATCGCCGGCGTTAACGACACAGGCGTTTATATTTCTGCTCAAGAATTTTGGAGCACCGGCGGCACTGTGCCGAATCACGACAATGTCAATCCCCATAGCCTCCAGGTTCTTCGCTGTATCCAGAAGCGTCTCGCCTTTGCTGACGGAACTGGTCTTCTCGGTAAACTCTATAACGTCCGCGCTTAATCGGCTCGCCGCTAACGTAAAACTATTTCGTGTCCGGGTACTATCCTCGAAGAACAGATTTACCACAATTTTTCCGCGAAGTGCCGGAGCTTTTTTAACCGAGCGAGTGCTTATCTCTTCAAAACCCTCTGCTGTGTCAAGAATATAAGTGATTTCTTCAGCACTTAACTCGCGCAACCCAAGCAGATGCTTCCTCTGCCAACTGAGTTGATTACTTTTTCTCTTTATTGCCATAGCGTCACATCCCGTCAGACCTACAGCGATTCACGTTTTTATTCGACAATGACTTCGTCTTTTCCGTCTGATTCGACAAGACTAACCTGCACCAGTTTGCCCGGCGCGACATCGGCTTTGTAACCTGCGTAATCAGCCTGTATGGGCAGCTCTCTGCCGGCCCTGTCAACCAAGACAGCCAATTTGATTGCCCGGGGTCTGCCGAGGTCAATGAGGGCGTCCATCGCTGCGCGTGCCGAGCGGCCTGTATAAAGGACATCATCAACTAAGATGATTATTTTGCCGTCTACGTCGAAGCCGATTTCAGTGGTTCGTACCTGTGGCTGCCCTTCGCCCTGCGGTGAATTCAAATCGTCACGGTAAAGGGTTATATCGAGGGTTCCACAGGGGACCTCTCGGCCAAGCTTTTTGGACAATTTGCTCGACAATCTTTCCGCGAGCACCTCCCCCCTGCTGCGAATACCAACCACAGCAATATCAGATTCGCCGGGGATTTCCGAAACGGCATCGGGCTCCCGACGTGCGGAAACAACACCGCAGGTGTCAGAAAAAATGCGGTTTGTCAAATCCCTGAGGATTTGCTCGATTTGCTTGGAACTCAGGACTACCTTCATAGTCGCCCCGGACTTAAATCAAATTCTGCTCGCGGTATTGTGCGGAGTATAGCAGCGACGCCCGATAAAAGCAAGCCTTTCAGTTGGAAGTTTTTTTAAAGCCTTTTTTCAATACTGAAAACCCTCATCGCCGGGATGATTTCACTTGAACTTCAGGCGGTTTTATGGTATCATAGTGGCAAGTTCCAAAGAGAAAGGAGTACAGAGGGTTAAGGCCATTTGCAAGGAGAGGGACAGCCTTTTGGCCTTTCGACCTTACCGCGATTTCGGGGTGGCACAATGACTGGTAGTGCAAGAAAACTGCTCGTTGTTGCTGCAAGAAGGTGGTGGTGCATACTACTACTGCTGGCAGCTCTGACTACAGCCACACAGGCTCAGGAGCCACAGGCAGCAATATCAACGCAGCCGCAGGGACTTAATTATGTCGGCGTCTATGACTTAAGGCGGATTGCTCCGAATCTGACGGGTGCCGGTGTAAAGTTCGCAGTTGTGTCTCGAAGTAACACCTATGTCAAGGGTGAGCCTCAGAATGATTATCGGCCAAACCTCAAACACATTTGCTTTGCAGACAAGCGATTTACCTTTCACGAGGCAACTGAGCCGGCACCAGAGGCGTCGCTCCATTCAACGGCCATCTGCTCAATATTGTTCGGTGAGGACCCTGAGGCGTTTAATAAATGTGTAGGACGGTTCTCTTACGAGGGTGTTGCGCCGCAGAGCACGGCTGATATCTATGAATTCTGGCACTTTTTAGCCAATAATGTATTTACCAACCTGCCTCCTGATGCGGATATTGTGACAGCAAGTATTGGCAGTCCTTTTGAAGACTGGTGGACGAGAGGTATCCAGTCGATGGCTGAGCAGCACGGCCTTATTGTAGTAGCCGGCGTCGGCAATGGGTCCAATGCTCACGACACTGTCCTTTACCCCGGTGCCGGGGCAAACGTCATCGGTGTCGGAGTGGTTGACTCTGTAAACGCCGGCGACCCTGCAATCAAGCTGGCACAATTCTCATTGGCCTATCCTGAGCACAGCGGTTCCGGCCCGACAGCGGATGGCCGATGTAAACCTGATATCGTCGCACCGGGCAATTGCCTCGCTGCTGTCGTAAAGGAGCCGAACCGTTATGAACCGACCGGTAATTGGTCGAGCTTTTCGACGCCGGTGGTTGCCGGTGTGGCCGGTCTGCTGGTCCAAAAGGCTAAGGAAGACCCTGTTTTAGGTGCGGCGTTGTCACCAGCCGGCGGCAACTGCGTAATGAAAGCCATCCTGCTAAATTCAGCAACGAAACTGCCCTTCTGGCACAAAGGTCGGCTCCAGAAAGACGACGACCATCTCGCTCCGCTGGATTATATTCAGGGAGCAGGCATGGTAAACGCCGTAGGTGCCTACGAACAATTAGTTTCAGGGCGATATGAGCCAAACGATGTGCCGGCAGTCGGCTGGGATTTAAATCGTCTGCAGAAAAGCGAAAACTCGCGGAACATCTATAAAATTACCCTGCCTGAGCCGACAAATAAAGTGATTACCGCTACGGTGGTCTGGAACAGGCACTATAAAAACAGTTATCCATTTGAGCCGGAACCTGAGAAAGACGTCAATCTTCGGCTCGAACTCTGGGCCGTCGAACCCAAAGACCCTAACAAAAGCTTCCTGCTCGACTACAGCGACAGCAAAAGTGATAATGTCGAACATATTTACTGCGCCGCGGATGCTAACTATACCGACTATGAGATTGTTGTTCGCTTCAGCGATACCACGGAGCCGGACCAGGACTTGACCCATACCTATGGCCTGGCGTGGAAGACAGCCGATACCCAAAAACACGACAGTATCTTCTGGTACGACCTCAATGCCGACGGGATTGTTAATGAACTTGATATTGCTGTCCTGGCTGATAATATGCTCGCCAGTATAAAGACGCCCGAAAATTACTGCTATGGCGACATCAACGGCGACGGAGTAATCGACTCCACAGATTTTCAAATCCTTATACAGCACATAGGTCAGCAGGCTGACTGGCTCACAGAAAACACGCCTAAATAGTTTACCCCACCCGTAACTGCCCTTTGAAATAGGTTCGATCCCTCGACCGCGCTCGGGACAGGCAAGCTCACCATAAATTGGGTTTGATTGGGTTTGTTTTGAATGGTTCATAGTTGGTTGTTCGTTGTTATAATTGCTTGTCATAACTGCGCTTACAGCCATTCGGACATTTCGGAAATTGGGTTTGTTTTGCATAATTTATCATTGGTGATTGGTAATTGGTGAATGGTAATTGGTAAATGGTAACTGGTGAATTAGAGAACTAGGAAATTGGTGAATTAGTGAATTGGTTAATTGGTTAAAAGGCATTTTAAAATCCGGGACTGAGTTCCTAAAGAGTTTCCGTTTCGAAAACAGGCGTTCCCCTTAGTAGGGCGAACTTGCGCGAATGGAGCGAAAATTATGGGGTTTTTGGGGGTGTGGTTTTGGTTAAGTCGTTACAGTGTAAGGGATAAGATTTTTTCAAAAAATGCGTTTTAGGGGCGTAACTACCAACACTTTTGATTGACCCGTCTTCGCCAAAAGGCTTCGCCGAGGTCTTCGCTTCGCTACGATAAAAAAATTTTGGAAAAATGGATTTTTGGGGTTCAACTACTAACGCTTTTGATCGCGCGGATCGCAGAAAGCCCAGCTTGGCTGAGGCAAGTCGGTGAAGGCAATACCTAAGATACTTAGGTATTCTTTTATTATTCTAGTCCTTTTGACTAATCGAAAGGACTACGAGCCTTTTATATATCGAATGGTTTTTTAGTGAGGGATTTGAGGTTTTCGGTTCGGACGCTGTCCCGTAAGGGACGCTGCGCGGTGCTGCCGGAGGCCGCCCCGGTGAGATAGCGAACAGCGCATCTCACGGGGTAAACTATGAGGAGACATACAGTGAGTATGCCAGAGGCATACGGATAAAATAGACTCCGAACCGCAGGCAGCAACAGCGGAGAAAAAAGGTTGTGTGAATGTAGAAAAGAATGTATGATATGGGTCCCCGACAGGGAAGCAAGTGAGCAGCAATCGAGGATCTGCGCTTCGCTTCGAGGGTAAAATTGGGTGAGCAACGGCGGAGAAAAGCATCATGGGGTACCTCGCCGGAAGGTGTTTGATGTCGTCATCAACTCAGATATCTTTCATACCGACACGGACGGGGAAAAAGCCCTCGGAAAATTACAAGAATTCAGCCCGTTTTTTGAGATCTCGCTTGTAAAGTTTATGACGGATTTTTCTCGACAAGCAATCAATATCGCTGAGGTAATAAAGCATCGTAAGTACTTTGAATAAAAGTAACTAGTTTGCTGTTGTTTCCGGAAGCCACGATAGAAAATAGGTTCCCTGTACACGGCCAAGGGAGTATCTCTCGGGGATCTTCGCTGCGCTACGACAGGCAGCACAAGCAAAACAAATAAGAACCCCCGGGATAAACCCGAGGGCTAACCGAACCCCTTAATAAATTAAGGGGCTAAATATTTTTTGTTTTGTTTCGGAGTTTTCGAGGTTGGGAAAATTGAAAAAGTGTAATATCAAGACATAAAACAGTTTCAGCCCAAACAGGTTGTTGTTAGCTTTCCTCATCATCTGGCATTTTAGACAAAACTTTTTTCATGAACTTTTCCGGATCTTGAAAAGCTTCTCTTATCTCTTTTTTGAATGCGTGGTTACCAATAGAGACGAGAAGCCAGCAGTTACACTCGGTTGCGTATGCCTCCGAAGGAGTTGTCGTATGAAGAAAATACCAGAGGGCATCTTCAAATGGCTCTGAGGCGTGCCAAGTGGTCAGGATTATTTTCTCATCAGAACTATTTTCAAGTTTCATAACCCTGACTTGTTCATCGATGAGGTCGTGAAATCTCTCACAATCATCCCCGAAAGTGCAAAACCCGATTGCCCCGTTAGAAAGCAGTTTGCGAGCAACTTGGCTAAGAACTTCGTCACCATCTTGGTTAGAATTACT
>Ga0315282_10000282_pt1 | contig 100531 bp, 86 predicted proteins | sample YL17G07_20_MG_FD_203693 | JGI IMG/M metagenome (GOLD analysis project Ga0315282, IMG submission 203693) | Sediment microbial communities from Yellowstone Lake, YNP, Wyoming, USA - YL17G07_20 | ecosystem: Environmental > Aquatic > Freshwater > Lake > Sediment | place: USA: Wyoming | collected...
AGGACAATTGATAATAGCCCAGCAATTTATTGTTGGGTTAGCGAATACAAACAAAATTTAGTCCTGTAAGGACGAATGAAAATAATAATTCAGATTTCAATCGTTCCTACGGAACTTGCGTTTGTTATCTTTTTTAATACCCAACGATAAATCGCTGGGCTATTATCATAAGTTCCTACGGAACAAAGAATTTCCATAATATTTTAAGTCAGTTTAGGAAGAATGAAGTAATGAAAGGTCTGGAGATTTCTGAGCTATTTTTTTACGAATTTGGTTTACCTGCCATAAAAGAACACTTTCCTGAAATAGTGGATCATATCAGTGCTGGTCTTATTGGCGGGGGTTCCGAGGTACTTGGCGCTGATGATGAATTTTCACAAGATCATGGCTGGGGACCGACGTTTCGACTCTTTATGAAAGAGAAAGACTTTCAAGAGATTGGTAAAGAAGTAGAGACAAAATTAAACGAACTCAAGCCGGGTGTGTTTCATGGTATAGAGTTATCCAAACATCGTACTGGTCCCATCTCTGTCACTACTGTAGACTTATGTTTTCGTGACCTTACGTGTTCACCATTGCCGCCACAAAATTTTCGAGAATGGGCGTTTGTTAATGAGAACGGTCTTTGCTTTGCCCAAGCAGGGAAGGTTTTTTACGACCCGCTAGGTCAGTTGAGAGAAAGAAAACAGGCTTTCGAGGATGCCTATTATCCTGATCCTGTTTGGAGATGGCGTATTGCTTCAAGGTTACTTCGGTTGTGGCATTACGGAGACTACAACATTCGCAGTCGCCTTGCGAGAAGGAACGATGGTATATCCGCTTTAACAGGTCAGGGTTATTTTGTTGAGGCAGTTATGCAACTTACATTCTTATTAAATCGTCGCTTTGCGCCATACTGGAAATGGCTTCATTGGGGTTTCATACAATTACCATATATTGCCAATGAACTTGAACCGCTGTTAGTGGAACTTGAGTCATCATCAAATTTGGGGATGCGCGCAAAGATTATTGGAGATATTTGTATCTATATCGGAGAGTGCTATGTGATCAAGGATTTTTTCCAGACAGTAAATGGCGCAATTTCATGGGTGCTTTTGAGATATTAGACAGAATAGATGATCCTGAAGTCAAAGAGCTTATAAAAGATTCAGAAATTCTTGATGAACCAAAATAGATTAATAAAAGGAGATTACTATGTTGATGTTTATTCCTATGATCCTGCCTGCAATTATGAGTAGTGCAGGGATATCCGAAAAGATTCCAGTGATACTTGATACTGACATCGGAACCGATATTGACGATACATGGGCATTGGCAATGATGCTAAAATCGCCAGAACTTGATGTTAAACTTGTTGTAACCGATACAGGCAATACTACCTATCGTGCAAAGATCGTTGCAAAAATGCTTGAGATCGCTGGAAGAACTGATGTCCCTGTCGGCGTCGGTATTCATTTAAGTGATAAGGAAGATGGTCAGGCTGATTGGGTGAAAGATTATGAGTTATCATCATATCCAGGGAAAGTTTATGGAGATGGCGTTGGCGCTTTAATAGATACTATAATGAGTTCGCCAAAGCCTATTACACTTATTTGTATCGGTCCTGTTCCAAATATCGGCAAAGCACTTGAACTTGAACCAAGAATCGCTCAAAAAGCAAAATTTGTCGGTATGCACGGCAGTGTCAGAAAGGGATACGGCGGAAACGACAAAGTCTCTGCTGAATACAATGTGGTAGCTTATCCAAAGGACTGTCAGAAAGTGTTTACAGCACCCTGGGATATGACGATCACACCCCTTGATACTTGCGGTTTAGTCGTATTACAGGGCGGGAAATATAAAAAGGTAACAGAAAGCAAAGACCCTATCGCTAAAGCTGTTATTGAAAACTATAACATCTGGGCAAAAGGCACACCTGACAAAAGCTCAGTCCTTTTTGACACAGTAGCGATATATCTATCCTTCTCTGATGATCTTCTGGTTATGGAGAAACTCGGTATCCGTGTTACTGACGATGGCTACACCGTTGAAGACAAAAACGCAAAAATCATTAACTGCGCTATGGAATGGAAAGACTTATCCGCTTTTGAGGACTTTTTGGTAGAGCGTATAACAAGGTAATCAATGATGAAAATGTCAGATAAAATTTGTGCAATGTTTGGAGGTCTTGGTTTAAATCCTGAAGATATAATCAAGCTTGAAAAACAACCAGTGAATCAGGATGATCTTTATAGTGTTTCATCTCCATTCCCCTCATTGAGCAGATACCGCAAGTATATAAAATTCATGGATGATCTCACCTCGCTAAGTGCATGGTATAAGTACCGAACAAAAGTTATAGTGGAGTATTTTATCACCCTTGCAAACACTATGGCTGATTATGATGGAATCTACAAAGATAAGAAGATTATTCCTTTCAAGTTGACGGAGAAGATAAAAAGTTCTTTGCGTGAGATTGCGGATAATCTGACACCTCAGCAGATGGCACAGATGGAAGCCATTGAAGCGAAATCCGACCACGACACTGCGGCAATAACTGACTGGATCAAATTCACCGTTGATCAGAATGATATTTTGGATACTGCAAGTGCTGATAAAAAAGAGATCGAAAACAGCCTTGATGGATTCCATTTTGGGAGAACATCCGAGGATGTGAATTCCCCGATGTTTGCGCTGATAAACCGTGATCTGTTCTTCAAGCGCCTTATACCCGAAGTGATGGCGTTTCAGGAATCGCTGGTGAAATACGCTCGTGCCTTCAATCATGTAACAGCGGGATTGACACACGGGCAACCGGCGGAGCCTACTACAATAGCAAAGCAGATTACAAACACTGTTTCGGCTATTGATTCCATCATCAGGCATGTATTCCTTTCTTTCAATGAGAAGGGCGAACGTATAGCCGTATCGTTCCCTGTTAAGACTTTCGGCGCTGTCGGCAATCACAGCGACTTGAGATCGGCATACCCCGATATTGACTGGATTGATAACGATAAAAGGTTTATATCCACTTTTGGATCAGGCGTTCATCTCGATATGATGGCGACACAGGCAAATCTTTACAGCGAGTATAATCGCATATATGATGCTGTCTGCACCATAGCACGCATCATTATAAAGTTCAACAATGATTTTTGGGGATGGACGAGTTTTCAGTGGTTCCGAAAGAAGCGTAAGCCCGGTGTAAAAGGTTCTTCCGTTATGCCAAACAAATATAATCCCTGGCGAATTGAAGGGGCAAATAAAATATTAGAGAAGTTCATCGTGCAGTTAGAATATACCTCAAAGGCACTGATGGATTATCCTTACGAAGGCGATATGGGTCGCTCGATACTCATGCGGGACATTGGCGATGATTTTGCCAAATTTTTTATTGCACTGGGCAGGATAAAGGAAGAGCTTGATTTATACGAAATAAATGAGGATAAAATAAACCAGTTCCTTGAAAGTAATCCGGGTCTTGTTGGAGGCGCTGCACAGACTATATTAAAACGCTCACAGGTTGAAGGCGACGCCTATCGGCATATACAGGCAATAATGATAAATCCTGACGGAAGCTATGTCTCAAGAGAGGAATTTGAAAGAAGATTATCTGAGAACCAGTCCATTCCCGAAGAATTGAAGAAAGAGATCCTCGCTTATTCTGATCCTGCGAATAACATTGGCTACGCTGATGAGCTTGCGAACATGACAATTAAACAGGCAGAGGAGACGATACGACTTTGTGAAGGTGTTGGATATAAGAGATAAAACAATGAACCTACCAATAGAAACACTCACTATCAAAGAGGATAAAAATGAGGTTAAGTATTATAATTGAGGCAGCAATATTAATAATTTTTCTTATATCTGTTCCAATAGTTATAATCATGGAACACAATAATGCTATATCCAGCGAAGCCAAAACCAACGAAAATGCAGTAACCTATCTGCAAAAAGGAGATCAGTTCTACAAACAGATGAAGTTCAGTGACGCATCAGTACAATACTGGGAAGCAGTAAAACATGACTCAAACCTTGCAGAAGCACATTTTAGATTGGCAGAAATATACTATGGAAACCTTTGGAACTATGAGGCACTTAATGAATTAAACGAGCTTGAAAAGATAAATCCCAAATATCCTGAACTGTACCTTATGATGGGGAAAATCTATGACAGAATGGCAGACCCAAACAAATCATTTGAAGCTTTCCAACGTTCTCTAGTATTAGAGCCTAATAACTCCGAAACGCATTACTATCTCGGAACCATCTATCAGCAGCGAAACGCTAAGGAAGAAGCAATCAAAGAATATGAAAGCGCTGTAACAGACATTACGCCATCATCAGACAAAGAATCAATAGTCAAATCCTACCTCCAGCTAGGGAGGATATACAAAATTGACAAAGACCTGGCAAAAGCCATTGATATGCTTAAAAAAGCACTGGCAATTGACCCAAAATCAGTGGACGTTATCTCTGAGCTAACGGTTGTATACAGTCAGCAAGCCGGGATATACAAATCCGAAAAGAAATTTGACGAAGCGGCAAAGATATACGAAGAAATAGTAAAGTTAGACCCGAACAATCTTGAAAACGTTGAATATTATATGGAACTGGGCAGTATTTACAGAAGCCAGCAACTATATGATAAAGCTATCGCCACATACACAGCAATAGCAAAACTCGACCCGCTTAACTTCGACGCCTTCGCCGCCCTGAAAGAGCTAAATCTTATAAAAAGCAGTGGTGAAAATAATCCTTAGCCAATTTTCTCAATGGCTTTTCGCAACAGTTCAGCACTTCGGCGAGAACCTTCTTCGCTGCGAACTCCCATTGTCATCAATCGTGGAATTAAGTCCTCTGCGTTAGGGCAAAGCCCATCATTGTAATCAAGATCTCCTTCGTACCACGGGCATTTGGTCGGACAGCCTTTATTGCCATAAGCTAACGGTACTCTAAAGAGATCATACTGATAGGCTGGTTTTTGAGTAAAACCAAAACTCACTCCGCAACCAACTTCTTGAACTGCTTGCTTGAAATCGTTGTAGTCTATTCCATGTTTATCGCCGTAGAACGCAGATGCGTAATGATAAGAGGAAATCTCATTATACGGAGCCTTATAGCGCATTTTTATCCATTCGCAATCAGCAATCGCATCATCGTAAAACTTCGCATTGGCGTTATATAAAGCAATATAGTCTTTAACACGCTCAAGCTGTACCATAGCAACAGCGGCGACAAGCGCAGTCATACGAAGATTCCAAGCTAATTCAGGCGGGGTTTCGCCAAAGATGCGCACTGCTCTCAACCGATTCGCGAGATTTTCGTCATCAGTGACTCCCATTCCACCATCACCGGTAGGCAAATGCTTCCCCGAACAAAAACTAAACACCCCAATATGCCCCCACATTCCAGCGTATTTGTCTTTATGACTTGCAAATAACGCATGGGCGCAATCCTCTATCAGCACCAGATTATGTTCATCAGCAACATTCCGCAGTTTTTCCAATTCGGCAGGATACCCCCACAGATTTGTGCAGACAATCGCCTTCGTACGTTCAGTAATGCGCTCTCTAGCTGAGTCTGCATCCATCAGATAGGTATCCGGGTCAACATCAGCGAAAACTGGAACTGCGTTGTTATACATTGTGGCAAGCGCTGAAAATTGTACGATAGGGTCACAGATGACTTCATCGCCTACACCTGCGCCGGCAGCGTAAATCCCTGCATGTAACAGCGACATGGCGGAATTCATTGAAACTGCACATTTTGAACCTATTTCCTCGGCAAAACGCTCCTCAAATTCAACAGTGAAATTTTCTCCGCCATTGAGCGCTCCGCTATCTAAAACTCTTTTAAGGCTTTGTAGATCTTTTTCATCATAGAATACCATAGACTTAATCTCCCATGTTTAATAAGCACGATTGTAAATAAGAACCTTTAGAACAACTATTTCTCTGGAATCATCTTAGTCTGCTCTTCAGTGATGAAATTGAAATAGCGTCCCCGCCAATAGGCATCAAGGTAATCCGCACTGCCAACTTCCCTTTGGTTGTTGCTTTGAAAGATCAGCACAAGATTCGCATTTTCCCAATTTTGTCCAGAATCACTGCTTTCAAAAAGTCCTGCCGGTGTGCCGACGTATATTTTCTTACTACTAGGTGGAGTGAATATACTGTAAGCACGAGGTATATCCAATCCATTATTGGCAATTTCCCCGCTAGACCCATCATTTTTAAGCTTTATCACTCCATCGTCACAGGCGACATATAATACATTAGTATCTCGTGGGTCTACTTTCATATCATAGATCGTTCCACCTGCAAAACGCCCCTGCGTTAAAGCAGACATTCCCTGTTTACGAAGCTTCTCATAGATTGACTCCATTGTAACGCTCCACGTCTTGCCCCTGTCTTTGCTTATTGAAAGCATATTTGGCGGGACATTGCCATATTCCGAACGGATACCTACATATAAAATCTTAGGGACATTAGGATCAATAGTGACCCAGGGGTAAGTCATTACATAACGGCCATAATTAATACCAACCTGTCCGCCTTTTTGCCATTTATCCTCACCAACTGCTTTGCTGTAAGCAACTTTATCGAGAATAGCATAAACAATAGTTGGATCACCTAATCCTACGTAGAAGCTCTTTTGTTTGGCAGGAGGTAAATCACTTGTAAGTTCCTCCCATCTATCACCGAGCCATTCTTCACCATAGTCTATACTCCGATAAACGCCGTTACCTGTCACAGCATAAAGTACGTTTGGATTTTTGCGTTCGACGCAGATGTCCACAGGGTCATCAGAACCAGAGGGTAAAGGCATACGCAACCATGAGGCTCCTGCGTTGGTAGTCTTGTAGAATCCATCGCTTGCCGCAACGAAAAGCATCCTGACTCTCCACCCGCAAGCAAGTTTCTTTGGTTGAGTACCAAGATTCTGGCTGATCTCTTTCCAGCTTTTTCCGCCATCTACAGTCTTGAAAATATACCCGCCATCTGTAGCATAGATTACCATTGGGTCCTCTTCTGGTATTGCAATGGATGTTGTGATACGGCTGATCCAGCCATCAAGCTGATAAAGGCTTCCCTTCCACTGATATTCGTTATCCCATGGCGAATCATACATTGGCAGTGGTTCTTTAGGACGACCATTAACTATCTCGATGTCTTTGCGGATGCTGTTCATACGAGGACGGAATATCTTATTTGTGGGGTAGCTCTGTAACGTATCCAGGGCGTCATCAAGTGCCTTTTCTTTTCCGGGTGCATCAGGGAAAAGCCCGTAGTATATGTAGTTAAACAGTGATTGTTTATCATTCTGGTGTTCTTTCCACAAACTGTCTGCAACGTGTCGGTAAAACTCAAGTAACTTGGGGTCTTTTTCTATGCGAAACATATTCTCAAGGTGCTGCAGGACGTGATCAGTGTCATCGAAGTCTGCTGAGATTCTGTCTCTCCATGTGCGAAAGCTGTATTGCGTCACCAGTTTTTCGTATGCGTCAGCGAATTTCTGCTTGCCCGTGGCATGATACGCCACCTTTAGACCTGCCGCCGCCATGATAATACGAGCATTCGGAGTCTTACCATCTGTAAGTCCCAGTATTGGCGTGCTTACACTGCCATCGTAATTCTTGATGATGAAGTTAGGATCATCTGTCCAGTAACTCACCAGAGCATCAATGGCTTCCCGACACTTATCTTTCCATTCCCCTTGAGCGACCAGATCATAATACATCCCGAAGGCATAGATAGCACCGCTGTAATTGTGATGGCTGGGACTGCCTCGCCACCGGTAGTTGGAGTATTCCCCTGCTCCCTGGTACCAGTCGTTAGATGTTTCGGCATTTTCTCGTTCCTCATAAGATTCGCCATGTCCGATGGCATAACCTCGTGCCTGAAGCCCACGAACTCCTGTAACCAATTGACAACGATATAATGCTTCAAAAATCTGATTGCAGTGATCTCGTACATTCTCGTCTTTTGTGAAAAGATAGCGATAGCACTGTCCACCCAGATAATACGATGTCCAGTTTATCGAGTGGGCTATATTGGATGACCCCTGCGTAGTCTGGTCAACAGGAGAACCATCCAGCGGAACATCCACCGATGAAGGATATAATCCATTTATCCAATGTCGTTCCAATACATTATTCTCAAATATCTCTGTTTTCTTTTCCAGCGCAACTTTCCAGCTAACATCCATAGCATAGACAACGACAGAGGGTGCAAACATCAATAAGCCAATAAATAGAATCATTTTCATAAATTTTGGGATTGTGCATTTCCAGCACTCCATCCCATGCCCCCTTTCTCTAAGTTTCTATTGGTTAATTTTACGGCCAGAATATGATCTCTTCCTCAATGGTCTGCCAAACTTCCTCAAGGGTTAATCCAGTATATACCTTCCACCATTGATTAGTGTGTCTCATATAGGATAAGTCAAATCGTTCATTACTTAAGTATTCCATTCGAGTGAAAGGATCATCGAAGAATTCGCAGATAGCACGAGGACTAGGACAATGATACTTACAGTAGAAGTAAAAGTAGTTATGCCACCATTTCGTATATATGTCAACAACATAGTTAAAACCATGCTCTTTCATTCCTTTATCACGTTCGAAAATATAAGGTTTGAACTTGGCTTCAATGATCTGATTAGCTTTCTGATTTATCTCATCCTTTAGCTTTTCAGGAACGCTGTTAGTTCTTTTTTTAGTCATGTGTAATCCAACTCCCACAATAACAATCAAATTAATAATGATTAACTCTCATGTTATGGACCTTTGAATGAGCCATCGTTTACTATTTTTTGGTAAATCGAATAGCATCTATTTTCTCGCCAAAACTCCAATAGCTATTCATTGCAAAGATCACTCCATTTGCCTTCGCTGGGTCAATTATGCCTCTATTGCCATCAATAAGAATATCCTCTTCAGCGTGCATGACAAGCACATCACCGATGAAAAGGTCATGCGAACCAAGTGACAGGCACCCAATCACTTTACATTCCAGATTTACAGGACACTCTTTGATCAAAGGAGGTTTAACGTGGATAGCAGGTTCAGGAGTTAAGCCTGTCTCTGCAAACTTGTCTGCATTTCGTCCCGATACTGTACCGCAAAAATCCACCTTGTCAATTATATCAATTGTCGGGAAGTTGACTACAAACTCACCTGTGGATTTTATCAGGCCATTGGAATATGTCGCTGGTCTGAGTCCAACGCTTACTCTTGTCGGATTGAGCGATACCATAGCGACTTCGCCCAGTGTAATAATATTTGGCTTTCCGTCCACGTTTACGCTGGTTATAAGACCCACCGGCGTAGGATATACTGGACGAAAAGGATTTTGAATTACTTTTTTACTCATTCTCACTCCTCAACTTTTAATAATAGACCATAAATTGGTATGGTTCATTTTTCACAAGAAACAAGGTAACACTTTTTAAATCAAATAAAAAATAACCACAGATGAACACAGATTCACACGGATAATAAGAAAGAAATACAGGATATGAAATTCAAGATACAAGATGATAAAATGCTATTTTGTATCAATATCCATCTGTGTTTATCTGTGGTTTAATTCCTCATAGACTTTAAAGAGCGATGCGTTTTATTTCAAGCTTTGGATTACCAAAATTCAGTAATAGGCATAACTTCAAACCAGTGGCTCTAAGATAGTTTATACATTGAGCAACATGAATTTCATCTAAATTCTTTACGGCTTTGAGTTCAATTAATACATTTCCTTCTACAAGAATATCTGCTGTATATTCACCTACTACTATGTTGTCATAATAAACTTCAATACTTTCCTGTTGTTTAACCTTAATGTTTATCTTGCGCAACTCATGTACCAAAGCATTTTCATAAACTTTTTCTAAGAATCCACTACCAAGTGTATTGGTAACTTTAAAAGCACAGCCAATTATTTTCTCAGTTATTTCATTCAATCTGTGTGTATCTGTGTTCATCTGTGGTTTAATTTACTCTTTATTAAAAATCTGATAATTTTGTTAGGGAATTTCTGATTTGCTGAAAAATGTCCTTATATACGTGAAAGAGTCCATCATATATATTGATATTATCTTCATCAGGTTCTATGAGTTTTTCTTGGCCACTCAATGATTGATATGCCTCCGAATGGGAAGCAAATACCCCGCTGCCGATGCCTGCTAATATAGCAGCGCCATAGCTGGCTGACTGCGTTATAGATGGTAATACTACAGGAATTTGGGTTATATCGGAAACTATCTTCGTCCAGACAGAACTGGATGCGGCGCCTCCTACCATTCTCAACACATTACTTTTGATACCTGATTCATGGACTTCCTCCAGCGTCCAGCGGAGATCAAACGCTATGCCCTCCATCACTGCACGAACCATATCATCACGTGAATGTTCAATAGACAGTCCAATGAATCCACCTCTTGCGCCGTGACCATATCCCCCTGACGATGGATAGAAGATCAGTCCTCTTGATCCTGCGGGAACTCTATCAGCGCATTCGTTAATCTCATCATATTGAATTCGTCTATCTTTTTGATTCCATATATTGTCCAGAAACCACTCCATACATGCCCCTACTGCACCCATGGATCTAAGCGCCCCCCATCTGTTTGGAACTATGTGCGGGCTTATAGATAGGCGTCTCTTAGGGTCTAATCTGAGTTGATCCATAACGCCAAGAATCACCCATGCTGTACCACAGGAGAGCATAACGTCACCGGGTTCAATCACCCCCGAACCAATAGCAGCGCAGTATTGGTCATGCGCACCATTGACGACAACGGCGGATTCTGATAATCCCGTTTCTTTGCTGGCTTCTGCGGTCACATTGCCTACGACAAAACCCGATTTCTGCATTGGTGACAATTGATCTGGTGTGATTTCAGCAACGTTAAGCATGTTTTTGTCCCATTGTCCTGTGGCAATGTTAAAAAGCTGAGTGATCCCGGCATTTGATGGATCCATGCAGATTTTTCCTGTTAATCTTTGAATTATATAATCGTTGACGAATAGAAAATACTTGGTCAATCTAAATATCTCCGATGCCTTCTGACGAAGCCAGACTATATGTAGTAATGGAAGTCCATCGTAAATATCCCACCCGGTCACTTCATACATTTTGCTTTCACCGAAAGATTCCCTTATCTGTTCAGCTTGTTTGTAGGCACGGTGATCCATCCAGCTTATAGCGTTACTTACAGGCTTATAGTCTACATCAACGGGAATCGTTGTACCGCCTTGAGTTGAGAGGCTGAGAGCAAGCACTCGATCTTCTGGTTTTAAATTTTCAAGCACTTTGTGAATAGTAGTTGTAACCCCTTTCCATAGTTCCTCTGGATCCTGCTCTACCCAATTTTTATAAGGGGTTATTAAACCGTAAGTGTAAGATGATGATGCAACCGTTTTGCCCTTAATATCTATAAGCAATGCCTTCGTAGCAGTAGTGCCAACGTCGAGTCCTAAAAGAAGATCCATTTTTGACTTACTCCACAATAATCATGAATTATAACCGAAGTTTTATCCTGAATAAGCAAGATTATATCACATTTCTTCTTTCAACTGTTAGGTTTTTATTATCACGAATGACACTAATAAGACGAATTTCACGAATTTTTAGAAAATTATATAGGTCAGCAAGTTTTAACCCCATAGATCCATTTTTATTCGTGTAATTCGTTCCTATTCGTATAATTCGTGATTAAAAAAACCTTACTCTAATTGCTACGTTCTGAATACCCAACCTTCATTTCTCGTAAAACGCCGTTGTGGTGGAAACAAGCTATTCAATAACGCTAATATTTTGGGTGAGATATGTACATCATGGATTGAACAAAGAATCTCAGCAGACAGATACCCGGTTACGAGTTGAGCAAGTGCTGATGACGGTATATTCAATACTTCTGAATTAGCTTTAATTCCATCTGATACTTTTAATTTGCCATTAATACTTTCAATCGTTACACAACCTGCGTCAGTATCAAAACAGACTACACCTTCAGGAAAGATGATTTTGGTATTTTCCAACAGCGATATAGCTTTTTTCACAAATCCTGCTGAATCTAAAACTTTGATCCAGTCAGCATGAGAAGTTGAGCAACTTTCAGGATCATCTCCTTGAATGTGAATCTCACAACCATAAGCCTTTGCTAATTTAATGAAGGAATCTTCGAAAGAAGGATAGATAGGGTATCGAGAACCATGACTTGGTGCAGATGGATGCTCAAAAACTATTCTGGTCTTGCCATGTTCACTAGCAATAACCGCAGAAGCCTGCAAAGCGATTTTACATTCCGTAAGGTTCTTTGCTTTAACCTCTGTTACCAGCAGTAGATCATCTTGAATGTATTCTCTATCATCTATAACAACGAGTTGCCGTGCTTCATCTGAAACCTGCGTACCAAGCTTCCTTTCAATGAGTTCCGTTGTCGTGAATATGGCGCAATGGTGCGTGAATATGTCAAAACCAAACCTGCGGTATAAACGATAATCTCCATGCAGAATCACAATCGGTATTCCGGCGTCACGTAGTTTTGAGAAAGTATATTCCATAATTCCCTTGAAGTGACCTTCCATGCGCCGATCTTCTCGTGTGGCAACATCTTCCACAAAAGCATATCGTATGTCACCACCGGGAAACTCCATCCGCCTGTCAGGATCAACGAGGATGAAAGATACAGGTATATCATCAACAATTCTTACAAAAGCCCATTGAGGCGGAACAATATCAATATCAGAAGTATAGGAATGTCTCATAACTTCCTCAATTGCTATTCGTCCTTGCTCTGTTTCGGCTGTGATGAATCTGATATCAAGGAATTTCACCTAGCAATCCCCATAGTTATGTCTTCTAAAGATTCATTTGCAACTAACATGCGAGCATAAGCAAGACAAGCTCGAATATCGTCTTCTTCCAGATCAGGATAATCATCCATAATTTCTTCCAGTGTCACACCTTGCTCTAATAAAGCTAGTATGTTTTCCACCTTAATTCTCATACCCCGAATTATTGGTTTTCCACCAAAAATATTAGGATTTACTGTGATACGTTTCAAAAGTTCCATAGTTTTACTCCTCACTTTCCATCACTCCATTGTGAAATTATCTTTCTCAAAAGATTATACTGTCTTGAATTTTTCTCTACTTCCTCAAGTGCTTTTTCGATCTCTGGAAGCCAGTTTCCACCCATTTTCATAAGTTCATTTCCTGCCATCTGGTTAATATAATGATTATTAATCTGCATAAGGTTGACTAAAATCAGTGCAGACTCTTTATCTTTCAGTTCCGTTGCTCTCATACTTAATGAGCGTATAAGATCACGTAATATTTTTTTGTCTTTCTGTCTCTCAATAGCTGACTTCACCAAGGGTATAACTCGATCATCCTCAATTTTTCCCAAAATTGTGATGGTATTACGTACCTTTGGACTTGATGGTGAATCCTTTTCAAGCAGATTCTTTCTGAGATAATCCAGAATAGCATCATTCCCACGAGGGTCTTTCAGGTTAAATATAGACAAGTGAGTACCCCAAACAGACCACGAATCATCATTAAGCGCGGATATTAGATATTCGATACCCGAAGCATCACCAACCTCTGCAAGTCCATGAGCGATATGACGAAGGACATTTTCTGCCCCTTCCTCCTTTGCCTGAATCATGGCATTTTTCAATACTTCGATCCCTTTTTCTCCAAAGCCAGATAGAGAAATAGCAGAATTAACACCAATATTTGAGGCTACATCCCATAAAGCCGATCTTAAAGCCTCATAAGACCTTTCATCATCAATCTTTCGTAATGACTTTATAGCTTCGGATTTGACTTTCATATTCGTGCTTTCCAATCCCTTTATCACAATATCAATTGATTCTTTCCCTTCAGTAATTCTTAAGACACGAATAGCGTTTGCCCTGATAATCGGATTATCCATATTTGCCGCTTCTTCCACAAAAGGCTTTGCCATATCACCGAAACCTACCAGAGCGGATATTGCCATGTTGCGCACCTTTCGGTTTTCGTCCCCCATAAATTCAATCAGACATTCCATAAGGACTGGATTCTTCAACTTCAGGATAACCTCCATCACTCGCTGTCGAACCCAGAATTTATTTGAAGCCATAAGTAAGATAATGTGATCTATGGCGCTATCTCCCGCTTCAATCATTATTCGTTGTGCATTTCGTACCTTGTCTTCATCCCATGTTTCTAAATCTCTGGAAATCGCCATGATCTTATGGTCTATTTCGCTCAAAAGATCGGGAAATCGTTCAATTATCTTCTGGTTAATCATTTCAGAAAATTGCCAGTTATCAAAGACAGAACTGACTATTGAAGTCCAGCCAATGATCTGCAATGATTCGCTTTCATCTGATATTTCACATCGTCTAAGTAATTCTTTTTCTAATAGATCAAAGTCAAATCTTTCAAGGATTGAGCGCATTCCCCGGGTCAGGTTACGATCACCCAAATTCTTAATCCTGTCAAAAAAGGTAGCCATAGACTCATTAGCTTGTAAAGCTATTGAATCCTCGATAGCGCATCGGGCGTATTCATCCGATTCTGGCAACAACTCAAAAGTCCTTTCATCATTTATGAGCGATTCTGCTACGAACCATCGAACATCAGGGCTTTCTTCCTTATATCTCTTAATGACATCATCGTCAGGTTTGCTTAACATTGGTAAATAGTGCCATGTCTTAGCGGATTTTTCCATTTCCACTTTTTGAACGTATTGTGGTTTTTGCACGATAGAGAAAGACCATATCTTATGAGGAAGCGTTTGTATATCGTTATTCAGAACAGCATGCAAGAATTCCGCTGTTTTAGGAGAGTTCTCTTTACATTTCTGAACGAAATCCCCAAATTTTTCTTTGACATGCACTAGATGATGAAATGACTCCCAAGGTCTGAAAGCATCAAGTTCCTCATAAGGTATAGGCACACTGACCATTCCAAAGTTCTCATTAAGACTATATGGCAGTCGCAGTATTCCGCCCGTTCCATGCGCCCGATTAACAAAGGCTTTTTGATTAAAGAGAGTCCGTAAAGAACCTTCCAGCTTTTTCCAGACTTCCCTATAGGGTCTTCCATCAAATTCTTTTGGAAATGCCTCACGTGGAATAATCAGGTGAAGGCTTCTGTGTCCGCTGAATTTCACTAAAAACGGTACATCATAATCGTACAGAATTTCAACCACACCTCTAACGTCAACGAAGGAATTTCGCCATCCCGGGCAATCCGCTTCCATAATAAAATCCCATGGTTCACCTTCATTGCCTTTAGTGAAAAAATGGAAAGATGGATAGGCTACTAAAGGTTTATCGTAAGGATATGAGTTCTCTGATAAAAACTGAGAAAATCTTTGTAAAATATATTCTCTTAATTCGTTAGTATTTTCAACGTTTACAGGAGGTGTTTCGCCTTCGCTGTAAATACTTGGTTCGTCTTTGAATGACAATATAACTTTTCTAACATTAGAGGCATCAGAGATATACTCTAAAATGTCGTTTCTGGTATAATATTCTTCTACTTCACAACGAGTTGGGTATCTGCCAAAAGTAAGTTTCATTTTTATTCCTCATTTAGAGATGGTTCATTTACCTAAAAATTGCTACCTTAATTATGAACCATGCCACAAATTATATCATATATTTAGCTCTAAGTCTTGTATTTTTATACAAAAGAATAGTGCAGAAACACTCATAGTTGTAAGGTGGGCATTGCCCACCATAGTAATCGTGAAATTATAATTAATTGATGGGCAATGCCCATCCTACAATTATGGTCAATAATTAGACGAGAATTTATGGCGCGGTACACTAAGTCATATTATAGAAGAAAAAAGAAAAGTGGAATATTTGGAAGGAAAGAAACATAAACAGTCAATACCACCATCAAGGATGGTATTGACTTTGGGCCTTATTAAACCTTATTAAACCTGCTTGACCTTTATCAATTTGACTGCTCTTTTGCTGTTGCGTAAGGGTCTTCTTTCCCCTCCTCAAAATTCAAAGCTACCGAATTCATACAATAACGCAGACCCGTAGGCGGAGGACCATCATCGAAGACATGCCCAAGATGCCCACCGCATCTGCTACATAACACTTCAGTCCTGCTCATAAGAAGGCTATTATCAATTTGTGTTACAACGCTTTTATCAGTAATCGGCTTCCAAAAACTGGGCCAACCTGTACCAGAATCGAATTTAGCATCCGAATGAAATAACTCATTTCCACAACCAGCGCATACATAAAGACCTTTCCTCTCATTATTATAATATTTTCCAGTAAACGCCGGTTCGGTCCCCTTTTGCCGCAATACCTGAAACTGCTCAGGAGTTAGTATCTCCTTCCATTCTTTTTCTGATTTGACAACTTCAAATTCATGTTTTTTGTTTTGCAATTTTACACCCTCATCATTTGATATTGACTTACATCCGCTTAATAAAGAGAATACAACAAAGCAGAATATAGTGATGATGACGTGATATTTCATATATTCCATCTCCAATTTTTTGAACATAATGTAATCTGTAAAATGTTTTCAAGTCACAAGTTTTTTATTTGATCTCACAACTAGCTAGACCATGCTTTTCTAAATATTGCTGATGATAGTCTTCCGCCATGTAAAATGTTGATGCAGGTGTGATCTCTGTTACAATGTCATTTTTATACTTACCGGAGTTTTGAAGCTTTTCTTTTGATGCGATTGCCATAGATTTTTGCTTATCATTGTGATAAAAAATAGCAGACCTATACTGATTCCCAAAGTCAGGTCCTTGCCTGTCTAATGTCGTAGGGTCGTGAATACTCCAAAAAACATCCAACAGTTCATCATAAGAAACTTTAGATGGATCATATTCTACTTGAACTGATTCTGCATGACCGGTTCTTCCAGTGCATACGTCTTTGTAAGTTGGGTTCTCCATAGTACCACCAGTGTAACCAACGGATGTAGATACCACCCCTTTAACCTTACGAAACGATGCCTCAACTCCCCAGAAACAACCTGCGGCAAACGTAGCTTTTTCCAATTTATCTGTTCCTCCATTTTGTGGATTATATACTTTGTTAGTATGAGCTGAACTATTTATAGATTTACATGAATTTAATAGGGATAACATAATTAGCAATACAAGCGATATTGAAAAACGCTTGCTCATCTTATAAACACCTCACTAAATGTTTTCTCATAGAGAATATCTGTTTTAGATTTATATGATCCCCTACATAGTTTAACATTTTATAAGGCAATCAGTATTCCTTAGTTTTATGATTGGATTAATCTGAATTATTATTCTAAAGCTCTATCAGGAATTAGAAATTCCTTGACCATACCTCTCCATTCGTGTTATACTGCTAGATATAATGGGAAGGATGCACCAAAAAGTGCTTTATGATAGTTTATAATGCCTTTTTTCGTGCATTTTTGCTATAACAAATTAACACGGAAGTTGCCTTTAGAATCGTTCTCCGTGCTTCTGTGGTTACGTATTTATTGGTTGGTATATTATTTGCTAGGATATAATCCGGCTTTATTCTTCGATGCCGGAAGGCTGAGTTTATCTTGCTTAATGATGGAGGTAGACGTGCAAATCAATTTCGAAAAGATATATGACCTTTCGTACCCGGTGGACGAGGATAGCCCAAGGGAGGGACCGATTGGACCTGCAAGAATTTATAATACAGCGACTATGGAGAAGGATGGATATTTCGAAGGAAGAATAGACGTTTCAGGTCATTATTCAACTCATATAGACGCCCCTGCGCTTATGTACGCTGATGGAATTGTAGTTGCTGATATTGAAATAGAAAGGCTGATGGGTAAAGCGGTTCTCATGGATTTCTCTGACCTGAAGCCCGGTGACGAAATTACCAAAGAAATGTTAGAGGAATGGATACGCATGCATGGCGATGTCAAAGGCATGATTGTGTTTCTTTTTACTGGTATGCAGAACCTTGTAAGCGAGCCGATATTCATCGAAAATTGGATAGGCTTGACTGCCGAATCTGCTGAGTTTTTGGTATCTAAAGGAATAAAAGTAGTTGGAACCGACGCATGTAATATAGACTGCGTTTCAGGAAAAGATAAGGAGTTCCCGGCGCATCACACATTCTTGAAACATGGGATCCCAAACGTAGAGAATCTCTGTAATCTGGACAAGCTCCCTACTTATGGGTTTTTCACTATAATAGCCCCGATGAAGCTCAAGAAAAGTTCCGGCGCTCCTGCCAGGGTGATTGCTTTGGTATAGATTTATTAGGTAAATATGGTAGTCGCAAGCTTCAGCTTGCGCCAAACGCACCTTAAAAGGTGCGACTACCGACTGGTGAAATTGCATAAACCAAATGAGTAAAATTACTGTTATAACGCCATCAAGATTGCATTTTGCCCTGATAGACCTGAATGGAAGTTTAGGTAGAGTGGACGGAGGTATAGGTCTATCTATTACACATCCGGGGTTCAGGATCACTGCTCAATCTGCTGATGAAACTGAAGTTTTGATTTGCGGAACTGAGTCTAAAGAATTCTCCCTTGAAAAAAGGGATAGGGGGATTTTAATCTCTCGAACGATAAAGATTCTGGAACTTCTGCGAGAAAAATGCGAAATAAATAATATCAGGATAGAGATCGAAGAGAGCATCCCATCACACGTTGGTCTGGGTTCAGGTACGCAACTGTCTCTTGGTGTTGCTCAAGCTGTATGTAGTCTTTATGATCTCGATCTCAACCATCATGAGATGGCGTTTCTAGTGGAGCGCGGCGGAACTTCTGGCATCGGTGTTGCAACATTTTCGCAGGGCGGGTTTATCGTTGACGGCGGGCATGAGTTCTCGAAGGATGGGATCTGTGAAGATAAGAAAAGATCGTTCCTGCCTTCTTCTGCATCAAAGGGGATAAAACCTCCGCCGATCATAGCTCGCTATGATTTTCCTGACTGGGATATTCTTATCACTATTCCAAACTGCAAACATATATCTGGAGAGGAAGAAGTAAAACTTTTCCAGACATTATGCCCTTTACCACTGGACGACGTCCGATCAATATCCCACATAATATTGCTAAAGCTTCTTCCAGCTACCGTTCAGCATGACCTGATTTCCTTTGGTGAGGCAGTAAACATTATCCAGAACTTAGGTTGGAAGAAAACTGAGATAGAAAAACAAGATGAGATAGTAAAGCAGACAATGGCTTTCCTTCGTAATAATGGAGGCTATGGAGTCGGGTTAAGCAGTTGGGGACCAGCCATATTTTGCTTTGGTGAAGACCTTAGTTTGCTTCAAAATAAAGCAAGAGATTTCCTCACTGAAAATAACACAAACGGTTACTGTTTCATAACTCGTGCAAACAACTTTGGTGCAACGGTTATAGATGAAAATGGAATTTATGGAAGCCGTATTGAAACGACGGACTTACAGAGATCATTTCGCTGATAAGCCAATTTCTCAGGACGACCTTGACGCCATAATCGAATCTGCCCGATGGGCGCCCTCGCCTTTTAATATCCAGCCATGGGAAATCCTGATAGTCACTCAACAGGAAAGTAAAAACGCACTTGCAGATTTGGTACTGAAAAGCATGTCCGCACAGATGGGGGATGCCCGTTTCCTGCATGACGTCAGCCAGTGGATGTCACTCACAAAAGATGAGTGGGAAAAGCGCGGCGAAGGGGTTATGATTGATGATCATATCGAAGTGCCTGATTTTATCAAAGATAGGGATAAGATCAAGCCTTTGATGAAGAACGCAAAGAATATGTCTTTTCTAGGAAAGCTTGGACTTGGAAAGATCGGTGCCTCAAAGTTCGTTGACTTAATAAGAAAAGCGCCTTTAATAATGATAATACTGTTAAATAAGCAAAAAAAGTCACCGGGCGAGAACAGGGCTACTTGGGAGTTGCTAGGCATGGGTGCTTTCATTGAGCATATCCTTCTTTCGGCAACGTCATTAGATATAGGCACTCATTTTATAAACGCACCATTAGAGACAAAAAAGGATAAGGATTCACTAAGAGCAATTTTCTCCGTTCCAGAACATTATGATCCGATATGTCTGGTCAGAGCAGGATATTACACCAAACCACCAAGGCCATCTGTAAGGTTAAATCCAAAAAGTTTCGTTCATTATGAACGGTTTGGTAGTAAATCGGATTAATCTACCTCTTAATTCCCTGAATAATGGAAGTAGTCATAAAATATTCAATATAAGGAGAGTAAAGTGGAGATACAGCATTATAAATTTAATCGAATTACGATGGATCCTGGAAAATGTTTTGGAAAGCCCTGTATAAGAGGAATGAGAATGCCTGTCACTTCTATACTAAGTTATCTGAGTTCAGGAATGACCGTAGAGGATATACTAAAAGAATGGCCAGAATTAGAACTAGAAGACATATATCAAGCATTGGGTTATGCCTCATGGGTGATGGAAGAAAGAGTTGCTCCTTTAGCGGAGGTAGCAGCTAAAGGAAATTTCTTCTTAATATGAATGTTCCCCGAAGTCCTGGCATAAAACTGATGCAAAATGGTTATGAATATTGTCATGTTGGTGATATTGGAATGTTCCAATCAGACGATATAAATATTGTTCAATTTGCCAAAGAAAATAAAGAAATCATAATAACTCATGATCTTGATTATGGCAATATTTTAGCTTTCTCTGGTGATTCTTCGCCATCTGTTATCATATTTCGTCTTCGCAATAGTCATCCAGATAATTTATTCTATCGTATGATAACTGAATGGGATGAAATAGAAAATCATTTATTAAAAGGGGCAATCGTAATAATAGAAGATTCCGCATTACGTATTCGAGATTTACCTATCTAGTAGGTTTATTAGACACAGTTGCTTTGCGGATTTTGCAAAAAGCAGTTTCTACTTCTATTTCTGAAATGAAACCTAAGTAATCATTAAAGATTTGTGATCAAATAATTTACTACTATTAGCCGCCAAAATTTTCAAGGAGAGGAGTTATGTTAGTGACTGAATGTGAATCTATTGAAGCGAGTGCGCTGCTCGCTGAGTATAAAGAACTTTCTGGAATTCAAATATCTCGTCAGAAAACTATTGCTAACCTTGCCACAATATACCCAACTGTTGTTTTCACGGTGTTCGGGATCATTGTAGGTATAGTTAGCAACAAACAATCCGAACTAAATCCATGGCAGGAGTATTACTCCTTAATATTTTTGATCTCGTCAGTTATCAGTTCTTTGCTTATTATTTTCTCCGTGAATACTTTGTATAAAGTTGCTACAATTGGTTTATATATGGATACAATTCTGGGAAGACGATTATCACAATTAGCCCGAAAAGACGTTTTGATATATGAGCATCGGTTTCTAGCAAATGTTCCTTATCATCGCTTTTATAAATGGGAAGCGACCTTTGAAGTAGTAGCCACAGGTATGTGGCTGTTCCTTCTTCTTATTACTGATTTCGGAGGAATAATTATGTTTCTAGTGTTTGGATGCAAAAACACCATTGTAGGGAACATTATGCTATCAGTTGCTTCTGTGTTCCTTATAATCTCCCTGTCATATTCTATCCTTGTTGCCATAGCCATGTCAAAGATGGTAAAACAGGCAACCAATGAATTATCTTAGGTAGTTCTGCTTCATTGAAAGCACATTCCCCAGAAGGAAGGGCTATTCTCAGGCATTTACGCAAAACATTATTGAGTTAGAAGATAGTCCAATATCTATTCTCTTAGTGTCCTTCGTGTCTTTGTGTCTTAGTTGTTAAATATTTATGATCAACCTTAAACAATTTGGCTAACATCAAATATGAAAACTGTTGTATTTACTGGTCCGGGCGAGGACTTACGAGTAGAAGAAAAACCAATATCAAGACTTGACGATGGCGATGTACTTGTCAAGGTTGACCTGTGCGGAATCTGCATGTCCGACATTATGGCTCAACAGGGCGACGCTACCGATTACACTCCACCTGTCGTTTTGGGACACGAGATCGCTGGCACAATAATCGAGACGAGGAATGAAAACTATTCAAACAGTATGAGAGTATCCATCGACCCCGTTATGTCCTGCGGGGTATGTTATTATTGTAAACGTGGTATGGAGAAATTCTGTCCCAAAATATGCGGGATCGGACACGACTTTGACGGCGGATATGCGGAATACGTGAGAGTTCCAAAAAATCTCGTTGACAGCGGTGGAATGGCAGTTGTGCCTGATGATGTACCTGCGGAGGAACTTGTATTTCTTGAGCCTCTGGCGTGTTGTCTTGGTGCATTAAACGAGATGCAATTGGGTGATAACCTTGTTATACTAGGGGCGGGTCCAATAGGGCTTCTGTTTTTACAACTGGCAAAACGTGAAGGTGCACGAGTCATCGTCTCGGAACCCCTTATTCACAGGCAAGAAGCGGCAAGACTACTCGGTGCAGACGCTCTGATAGATCCATCATCCAATAATATTGTTGAAATGGTGCTTGATTCAACCGATGGCATCGGCGCCGATTCAGTAATAGCGGCTACGAACAATCCCGTTGTCATTCCAGATATTTTTAAGATGCTTCGAAGGGGTGGATATGCGAACCTTTTCGGTCTATTCCCTCATGATACAAATGTCGTGCTTGACGTAGAACAATTGCACTTCTCAGGTCACAAAATCATGGCGTCTTGGGCAGATACACGAAATGACACAGCTAAAGCACAGAAAGAGATAGCCGAACGATGGCTTACTCTCAAGCCAATTTTGACGGGGATATTCCCGCTTGATCAACCAATGGAAGCATTAAATTATGTCATCGAAAGAAAAGGACTTAAAGCCGCCTTTGCGCCTTGATCGGAGAATTTGAAGATTGAAGGATTTAAAGATTGAAAGATTAAAAGATTCAAGAACTGACGGAACTGAAGCTCAGAATACACAAAGACCAATCTTGGAATCTTCGAATCTTGGAATCTTAAAATTCAGAATTAAAGCATATCTTGAGCTAATCCGATATCCGCTTTTTACTATCCCCATAGTCTCTACCCTACCGGGTGTGCTACTTGCGAATAATGGGGAAATGTCGTGGAAAGGGTACGTTGCCATCGTAGTATCCATGATAGGCTACTTCGGTGGAATGATGAAGAACGACTACTTCCACCGCAAGACAGACGCTGTTGTGACACCTGGAAAGCCTATACCTTCAGGTCGTATTTCAGGGAAAACCGCATTTATATTCGCTTCCACAATCTATGTGATCTGCGTAATTCTCGGCTTCCTGATGAACTACAAAGCAGGATTGATCGTTATCCTGTTGATAATGATTTCTCACCTTTACAATGCCATATTCAAGGGTAAGGGCATATTGGGAAGTATCGTTTTACCGTTTGGGATCGCCACAATGAGCATATTTGGCTCTGTTGCTGTCTCTGGCAGAATACCTGAGATCGTATGGTACGGGTTCGCTGGCGTGTTTCTCTACGACTTTGGCGCTCACATAGCAACAACGTTCAAAGACATTGAGCATGACAGAACAGTCGGCATAATGACCACACCCATACAGATAGGTGTTAAGCCTGCGTTGTTTCTGTCCACCATCGCTACGATCTTAGCTTATGTGATTTTTGTTCTGCCTTACGTACTTGGTAAAGCTGAACCACAATATCTAATATGGGTTGGAGTTTCACTTGGTACAGCCTCGATAATGAGGATGCCGCTTCTGTTTAAGCAGACACAGGAGAACGGATACCTTGCATTAAAAGGCTCGCTTATCAGCGAAATAGCGTTATATCCTTGCCTGATTGGAGTTATACTACCAACTGCTACCTGTGCAATAATCATTCTAACGCTATATTTACTATCTACTATCATGCTAGAGCTTTCCACTCAACGGGTATAATTTCATTAGCAGTTTACAGTTTTCAGCTAAGAAAAATTAGAGTTTCCCCGATTCATGTACAATGTCACAGTATAACTTTACACGGTCTACGGTTGTCCCCGGTGTTACGGGACTGCCGATGCTCATTATGAATCGCCCGTCATTTCTGCATCCTGCATGTATTTGTCTTACTATTTCTTTCCGAAGTTCGTCCTCAGTACTATTTGGTAGCAGGTGAATAGCATCAAGATTTCCAAGAATGGCACATTTGCCCTGAACTCGATCAGCAACATCATTAATATCAATAACGAATCCCTTTTTACTTTCTTCAAGAGAGATAGCATCTGCACCGACAGAGAGTATTTGATCCCATTTCCCAGAAGGATTTCCACAGTAATAATAGATGCTTTTCATGCCTGTCTTGCGTATCTCCTCAACTAGAATTTTAAGAACAGGAACATTAATCTCTTCAAACGCCTTTGGGCTAATCATATCAGTGAAACATTCTTCTATCCATACACCAGCGGATCCAAGCATTGCACTTTGCTGAATACTGCGGATATTCTGGATAAGGAACCTCTTACAGGCATGTTTTACCAAGTCAGGCTGTTCTGCTATCATAGTCATCATGCCCTCGAATCCCCATATCTGGTAAGTGTGCCATAATGGTGATCCTACATGGCTTATGGGATAAAGGTCGCTGAACTCATCGAGTAGTCGCAGAGCAAGATCATCCCTTCCACTCATTATACTCCATTTCGGGTCGAAGTCCTCAGAAATGTAGATTGCATTGTCTATCTCATCAAAAGTATCTATTAGACATTGAGGATGATGTGAGTGCAAACCTCCTGATTCAGACCAGCCTGCGACTTGAGGTTTTGATAGTCTATATTTTCTATCTGTGCGTTTATCAATCTGGAATACGCCCTCAGAATTTGTCTCGATAGATATGTTCTTCCGTTCATCTCTGGAATAGAAGAACGGAAGATAGAACCAATCCTGACCCGTTCTGGTTATCACATCCCTATGCCATTGTATCTGATGCTCAATATCAGACGAATATTGATACCACCATGGGCAAGACGTCAGTTGTTCCCAATGATCACGGATATAGATGCCTTCGTAACAGATGACCGCAGGAATTTCGTTAGTTCCGCTTGGAGATAACGCAGATTCAATTTTTTGCCTTCCAGTCATTACATACTCCATGTTAGTTATTATTATTTGATGATCGCCTTCACATTTGCCCAGGTAGTTGACAAGCTTTGTGAGTGATACTCTATAGATAACTTTGAGGCTAATCTGGCGATGTTCAATGCGAACTGAATATTACTGTCACCAGCCCCCTCTGGACGATAAGCATATCCAGCTACCCATCCTGAATCAAATACGGCATAGCCTTCTTTGTCCAGAACAGCTATGGCGTCTTTATCACCTGTGTTGGAAGGATATTTCCATATCACCTTTACATCAGTATTGCTAACTTTCATGGATCCAACACCTTCGTCAAACTTTAGAGTTTTTAAGCCCTTCAATAAAAGATGATCTCCTTTTACCTGGGGTGACGCTTTACCTGCTACCTCAGCCTCGATACTGATACCGAATCGTTCTAGAAATACCCCAGCATCTTCTGTCCATGCCCCCGATTCTGTTGAAATCCATATAACGTGACCTTGACGATAATATTCATAAAGCTCATCGGCCTCTTTTGCTGATACTTCTACGTTAGTGTCCTCGTCTCCTTCCAGAATCCATGCCTGTTCATACTTTGATAAGACGTTCAAAGTTAAATCCTTCAAAGTGGTTTCATCTTCGACTTTGACTGTATGACCATCTTTTTCAACTGGTTCTACAAGCAGACTTGTATCCTTTGGATCAGTATACCATCCTCCGCTATCGTCTCTGGATGATAGAACATAGAAAAGAATGCTGGACGAATACACATGAGAAACTCCAATAAACAGCAAGATTAAAACTACCAAAAAACAACGAAAGATCATTATATTCACCCCCTTTAGTAAGCTTGGAATGTTGCTAATTTTCAACCCATCCACATTATTTATCTTTCGCCTTCTAAATCCCTATCTGCCAGCGATTATCACCTTTAGACATGGTGAACAATGCCTTTGAATCTCGTGCCTTCACTTCATAAGTACCTCGAAAACCACGAAAACGATATTCTCCCTTGTTATCAGTACGTCCTGAAACCTTAGTCCACCACTCCTCTTTGACCATCTGCATGAGTCTTTCGTAAATGGGCTTTGGAGTTAAATCCTTATGCACCAACCCCGCAGGTGCGCCTTGCCAACCGCCATCCATGAAGTCCCACCACGTTATTGCTTCCATTGCAGGATGGCTGAAAAGCAGGCGATAGAATTTCTCGACGTAATCAAGCTGGTTTTTTTCGCCTTCTATTGTAGAGTGCCAGTCTGTATGTTGCTTATGCCAGTCATCATCATCCTTCAAATGACCACTAAGCACTGTCAATTCCGTGAAGTGTAGCGGAACGCCAAAACGCTTGTAGGTTTCACATACATCCCATGCGCGCTGTAACGCCCATGTCCCTCTGTGCATGTGGCTTTGAATCCCGATGGTATGGAAAGGCTTTCCTGCCTTTTGCAGTCGTTCCAGTTGCCTTTCATATTCAGGGGATATGTTGAAGTCGTTGACAAGTAAAGTTGCATTAGGATTAGCTTTATTCGCCCAATCCAGAGACAGGCCAACACAAACGTCGTCGCCATATTTCTTAATCCATCTTCCAACCGGGTTCGTAAAGCGTGCTGAGACAGTCGCCTCATTGATAACGTCCCAGATATCAACAAGACCTGCGTAGTGTTTCACAATGTCAGTCACACGGTTTCTAAGCCGATCTTCAATCTCAGTCATATCAGTCGGCGCCCATTCTGGAGCGGTCTCGTGCCAGACTAGCGGATGTCCCTTTGTCTTTATATCAAGTTCCTGACAGCGTTTTGCCATAAGATCAAGACCCTCGTAGTTTGGTTTGTCTTTCTCACGCTCAAATCCACTCCAATAGAATGGTAGTGTAGCATAGTTCAATAGAGCAGAGAATTCCTCCTCATAAGTTTTATTCATCCTGTCATCCTTGTAGTGTCCAAGCTGGAAGATGTTACAACCAAACAGGAAGGCGTGCTTTTTTTGATGAACCATAACCTCTGCGTTTGTGATAGGCTTTCCTGATGAGTCTGTTACGGTTACAACAGTATTTTCCATGCGATGCTCTTGGATACGGTCATTTGCACTTTCGAGGATTTCATTTTCTGTCGGCATAATTGATCTCCTTTTTATACTTATCGCATCCTTTTCCATTCTGATTCGTTAAAAATCTTTAGCGCTAGTTTAACATAATTGCTATTCAAATTCAATATCCATGAGAAAGAATTTGACGTTTTAGTCTTTTAATGATAGAATTTACTGTCAAACAAAAGTTATTGGCACTCATAAGGAGCATGTTTATGAAGAAATTCCTAATTACACAGTTCATATTATTAATTACGTTAGGCTTTATACTGTCTGGATGCGCTGTTTTTGGCGGAACTCGTACCCCTCCGCTTCCTCCAAAAGATGCTAATTCCTACATTCAGGATGGAGACAAATATCAAAACGAAAATAACTTTAATATGGCAGTAGAATCCTATTCCAACGCCTTGAAAAAGGATCCAAAGTCCATAGAAACACATCGGAAACTTGCAGAAAGCTACTCTAAGCTTGGTAACAATGATCTCGCATTGCAAGAGTTTGCGAACATTATTAAGATAGACCCTAGTTACATACTTGCCTATAATTACAGTGGGTTCATATATAGCAGTCTAAGCAAGTGGGACGAAGCCATAAAAGAGTTTGAGTCCGCCTTAAAGATAGAGCCGAACAATCTTTATACACTTGCTCATCTGGGTTTAGCCTATAAAATGGCTGGCAGGATCGAGGATGCAAAGAAAGTTTTACAAAAGGCATCCGAAATTGATCCTAATCTTGATGACCCCGAAAGCAAAAACGTACATAACTATCTTGGTCTGGTATATAAAGATGAAGGACGATTAGACGATGCACTGGTTGAATATAGCAAGACTCTTGAGCATTTTCCTGATGATACTAAATCTCGTAACCGTATAGGTGAAATATACGAAGCGCAGGGCAAATATCCCGAAGCAGTTGACGAATACAACCAGACATTAAAAATATCTCCGCAGGATTCTTTTGCCAAGTCAAGAATAGAGGCGCTCCAGCAGGCAGGGATAAGCACTTACTACGTTAAGTCTGTTGAGATTGTGAAAGATGACGTTGAGCAGTACATCGCAAATGCGCCAGACGCCAGCCAATACCCCGATGCTGGTGCGATCATGCTTTTGAGCAAGTTTAGTTATGAGCTTACAGAAAAAGGTTCGATGCGCTATACAATACATTGGATAATTAAGATACTCAATGAGAGAGGTATTGCTGAATTTGGAGAAATATCAGTGCCATTTAATTCTGCTTATCAGAACATCGGTGTAAACGTGGCGAGAACCATCTTGCCTGACGGAACGGAGATACAAGCCGCCGAAGACGCTTATCACGATATTACGCTCCCCGGTGTGGCAGAATACAATATGTATTCTAATATGATGCTCAAGATAGTCAATATTCCAGCTTTGGTGCCGGGCGCAATAATCGAATATAAAGCAACCGTAGAAGATGCGCAGGAAACAGGTGAAAAAGCATGGATATGGGGCGGTATGGATTTTCAAAGTTTAGAGCCTATCTTGAATGCTAAATGTATTCTCCGAGTTCCAAAAGACAAAAAAGTCAATTGGAAACTGAACAACGCTCAAATTGACCCGGTTGTCACCGAAGACGAAAAAAATATGACATATATATGGATCTCAAAAGATAACCCAAGAATACTGATGGAGAACTCAATGCCTTCATTGGAAGAAGTCATTCCGAATCTTTTCTTCACCTCAGATGAATCATGGGACGAGGTTTACAAATGGTACAAAGACCTTGCCGACCCGTCAGAAAAGGCTGATGCAAACGAGATATTCAATATAGGTCTTGAGTTCCAATCCGAACTTGATAGCGGAACCATTTCTGATAGCTTGAGAGATGCGTTCAAGGCAAAGGGCTTCGAGCTTCCTCAAAATGCCACTGTTTCATTAGAAGAAAAGGACGTCAGTTGGCGAATAAATGATGATAAAAAGATATTTACCATTCTCGTTACACCGAGTAATGAAAAAACAGATGAAAAATCGGAAAATGTCTTAGCTGTCTATGATGAAATAATAGAGCAAAAAATTCAGGAACTAATTGCCGGTAAAGATACTCAAGAGGAGAAGATAAAAGCTATATATGAGTTTGTTGCGTCTGATATCCGGTACGTCGCCATAGAGTTAGGGATGGGCGCTTATGCGCCAACTACTGCGATTGACGTGTTTTTATACAAATATGGTGATTGCAAAGATAAAACTACACTATTGATCGCCATGCTGCGCCACATAGGCATAGAAGCCTATCAGGTTTTGGTCAGTCCTGCGCCAGGAAAATCGGTAAACCTTGCGCTCCCTTCGGTTGCACAGTTTTCACACGTTATAACCGCTATTCCTCAAGGTGATGGTAATTATATGTGGTTGGATCCTACTGTTTCAACGTGCAAGTATGGCGACCTTCCGGCAGGTGATCAGGGACGGAAAGTCTTTGTTATCGGTAAAGAGATCGGAGAGTTCGTTGATACCCCTGTCTATCCTGCCGAGATGAACAAAATATATTCATCCAGTGAAATAACGCTCATGGATGATGGAACAGTAAAGGGTTGGGAAAAGACGGTAGCTAATGGACAGGCGGATATATATCTGAAATCCGTTTACCAAGCAATGCGACCCGACGAACGCAAAGAATTATTAGAAGGTATACTCAATCAGCGTTACCCCGGTGTGAAAATAGATGATATATCTATATCAGACGTCAATGATCTGGATATTCCTACTGAAGTGAAAGTGAAATTCTCATGCCCTGAATACGTTTCGGTTCTTGAAGGTACGGTGGCATTTCCTCTGCCAAGTGAGGAATTTTCATCTTATGCAGGGCTTGTGGGTGGAAAAACCGAGAGACATTACGATTTTTATCTTGGGTACAATATGTCAGTAGAAAAAGACCTTACGCTTTCTGTACCAAATGGGTATAGGATCGCCTCTCTGCCAAAGGATGTAACAGTTAATCACGACTTTGGTACATTTTCGAGAAAATACGAAAAGGTCAATAATAATACAATCAAATATTTTACCTCACTGAATTTCAACACCCACATCATCTCGTCGTCAAGTTATGCCGAATTGAAAAGCATGTTTGAGATAGCGGCGAAAGAAGATCGGGCGCAGATAATCTTGATGAAGCAGTAATATAGTGTTATATTGAAAGGAGTTGAAATTATGGGAAATATAACAGTGAAGAAAGTGACGGAAATATTAAAAGTAGATGTAATAATTGAACCAGACGAAGATGTATATCACGCTTATTGTCCTGTATTGGTTGGCTGTCATTCTTTAGGGGATACTGAAGCGGAAGCCTTTGGGAACATCCAAGAAGCTGTGCGGCTTCATCTGGAAGTGATGATAGAGGACGGAAAAGCTATACCGGGAATTGTGGCTGACAAGGATAGGTTTTTTGTTAAAGCATAAGGAATATAGGGTTTTTAGCCCCGTCAAGGGTGAAATATCTATAGTATAAATAAATAAAAAGACAAGCTAAAGCTGCGCTATTCCGTATTTCCATACTTTACACCAAAGAGCCATATTTGTTTGTTATTTTTCTATAAATATAGCGCTCCTCTGGAGCTAAAAACCTGATTTTATTAGAGTTTTTCAAAAACCTAGTGATATTATGGTAGATTAATGAATGCTTTACTTAAAAGCCTGATACAGTTCCTTTATCCTGCACAATGTCGTCATTGTGAGGAAAATCTCGATCCCGCAGATGGTCATTATATATGTAAATCCTGCTGGGAAGAAGCTAGATTCATAGAGGAACCATTTTGCCAGACGTGTGGGTCCCCATTGAATTCCCTTGCGTCTTTGCCAAAAAAGGTGTTTTCATGTGATAACTGTCCGGATGATATAAAATTCAGAAAGGCAAGGGCAATCGCTTATTATTATGATTCGGCAGTTGGGACAGCTATCAAACTATTGAAAGATCAGGATAAGACAATCTCAGCAGTAGGAACAGCCATCACATTATTAAAAGATCAGGATAAGACAATAATGGCTGATCCGCTTGCAGACTTGATGTTCAATTCTATGCCAAGATTTTTAGACGTACAGGATTACGATTATATTATGCCTGTGCCGATACATAAGAAGAAGATGCGTAAACGTGGTTATAACCAGATGGAATTGATAGGCAGGAGGTTAAGCACAAAAACAGGTATACCTCTGGAAGTACAAAGCCTTGTTAAAAGCGTTAATACACTACCGCAACGAGGGTTAAGTGCAGAGGATAGGCAAGAAAACATAAAGGGAAGCTTTGAAGTTCCAGATCGATCAGAGATAGAAGGCAAACGGATCCTATTGATTGATGACGTTATGACCACAGGCGCTACTGCAAACGAGTGTGCAAAAGTTCTCCTAAAGGATGGAAAAGTCAGGTACACTGACGTATTAGCATTAACTCGTGTCGTTTATTCGAGTGATTTCAGTGGCATCTTGTAAGGAGGAATTTTAATGCGTGGTGTCTACATTGTAGTTTTGTTTCTATTTAGTGCGTTGTTTCTTTCGTGCAGCAATAATCATCCGCCTTTAGACCCTAATCAACCGTTTCCGTCAAAAAATGCTGTTGTGCCGACTGATGTGAACTTTGCTTGGGTATGTACTGATCCTGATGGTGACCCTTTAACTTATGATTTATACTTAGATAAAGTTCGTGTTGCGACGGGTTTGACACATCCATCCTATACGATGAAACTGTCGCCGGGTACTACTTATACGTGGTGGGTGGTTGCAAAGGATACTTCAGGAGAAACGACACCCGGTCCTGTTTGGAAATTTACTACGAATAGTCTATCTTCAGCGGACTAAATCCGTCTATTGGAAATGAAGAAAAACATTGAAAGGAGATAATTAGATATGCCAAGTAAAAAGATAGTATGCCTCGGTGGAGGCAGTGGATATTTCATTAGAGCTTTGGGAGACATAGTTGTTATGCCCGGTCTAGCAGGAAGCGAGATAACTCTCTATGACATTGACATGGAGAAAGCCGAGATCATGGCACAACACGGCGCAAGACTCGCTAAAGAAAGCGGATTGGGGATGAAAGTCCGTGCAACAAAGACACTTGATGATGCAATAGATGGCGCAGATTTTGCCGTCTCATCAATAGGCGGCGCCGGTGCCTCAACAGGCGGAGTTTACGGCACATCCGCGCACATTCAGGATATACTAATTCCTGCAAAATATGGCATCCATCAAGTTGTCGGTGATACAGGCGGACCTGCGGGCATGATGATGGGACTCAGGAGTGCCTTGATCTACGTCAATATCTGCCGTGAAATGGAAAAGCGATGCCCCAATATCATATTCCTCAATCATTCAAACCCGATGGCTGTGCTTTGCCGCGCGATGGAAAAATACTCCAATATACGACAGGTGATAGGCGTATGCCACGGGGTTCAGGGCGGAATCATGAGCGTAGCCAATATGCTTGGTGTGTCACCGCATGAGCTTGATTGTGTATGGATAGGAACAAATCATTATCATTGGTTCACACGAATATACTATCAGGGTAAAGATATATATCCAGAAATACGCAAAAAACTTGCGGAGCGCAAGAATCCCAAAGGCGAACTTATGACCCATAAGCTATCTCAGATTTATGGATATACGATTGTATATCCTCCAGACGATCACGCTTTTGAGTTCTATCCTTTCACTGCCAGACTATCAAGCGCAGATGAAATACCTTATGGCTTTGCAGAAGAAATGAAAGAAAGGTACGCTCACTATGAGAAAGCAGCATCTATAAAGGTATCTGAGGAAGAAGCGAAGGTACAGCGAGAGGCATATCTCAAGGATTTTGCGAAGAATCTTCAGAATATCCCACTACCTGATGCACCATCTGATCCGCTCACAGGTGAAGGACTGGGAAGCCTTATGGAAGCGGTATCGCTTGGCAGAAGACAGATTCAGATCGTCAACATAGCCAACAAGGGCGCTGTTTCAAATCTGCCTGATTACGCCAACGTAGAGATCGAAGCAGTGACGGATTCCTGCGGTGTCAGAGGAATATTTATAGGCGATGCACCAACATCGTTAAAAGGGTTGCTTGAGAGAAGAATTGCATGGCAGGAATTAGTTGCCGATGCGGCTATCAAAGGCGATAAGAATCTTGCGATTCAGGCGTTATTACTCGATGAGATGACAATATTACCTGAGAAGGCTGAAAAGATGCTTGATGAACTACTATCAGCGTCCAAGAGACTATTACCGCAATTCAAAGATATATAAGAGATAATGGTTCTTTTAATTTAGCCACGGAAACACACGGAATAACACAGAAAAAATTCCGTGAAAATCCGTGTTTCATCCGTGGCTAACTCCTATTTCTGATTTAGATTGGAGTTCTGAAACGATGATAATAGTAAACCCAAAGAAATGTCCGCAGGATCATAGGTGCCCCATGATTAAAAAATGCCCACAAAAGGCAATATCACAGAAAGGAGTTGGTTTACCAATTGTTGATCCTGAAAAATGTGTTGAGTGCCTTATATGTGTCGAAAAGTGTCCACGTGAAGCATTTGAGCAAGCAGAAGATAAAGAGAAATAATTTTGAGAGCTAATCAATAAAATCCATTACTTATTTCTTTCTATGCCTTCGTGTCTTAATTCTGCAATCTCATTTCACAAAATAGAGGTAGTGAAAAATGAAAAACGTGAAGGCAAGATCAGTTATTACATGCTTAGGCATAATTGTTATCTACTTGATGTTGACAGGACAAAGTTTTGCCAAAGTTGATCTGGGAAAAGCTGTGGCAATCTGGACTTTCGACGAAGGAAATGGAAACATAGTTAAAGATTCCTCGGGAAATAGTAACGATGGTAAGTTTGTAAAAGAACCTAAATGGGTTAATGGTAAGTTTGGTAAAGCTTTGGAATTTAGCGGAGCCGGTGATTATGTGGATTGCGGTAATGCTAAAAGTTTTGATATTACTGATGCAATAACAATTGTTGGATGGTTGAACCCCGCCGATGAGGTTTTCAATCATCAAGATTTTGTTGGAAAGCCTTCTGCCTATATCTTGGGTCACATGGATCCTCCCGGACCTACTCTTAGATGTTACATCAATGATGGTGGCTGGTTTGGGGTTGACTATTCAAAACCATATACGGACTACGTAGGCAATTGGACTCATTTTGCATTTACCTATGACCTTTCTAAGCTAAAAATTTATGTAAATGGATCATTAGACAAAGAAGGTTCGCGCGGCGGGAAAATATCTGTAAACACAAATCAAGTAGTGATAGCCCATAGTTCTGAATCACAGGGATTTGCTGCCTTTTTCAAAGGTATAATTGATGAAGTTGCGATTTTTAATATAGCTTTAAGTGCTGATGATATTAAGGAACTTATGAATATGAGTTTAAGTGGAAAAGCCGCAGTTTCTTCATTGGGCAAACTCGCTACAAGTTGGGCTATGATAAAATCCAAATGATTTTGAAAGGGGAGTGACTTTCCATGCTTAGAGTTTGGGCGCAAGATTGTATGACTCGCATATTCCCCAACTCCAGAGTGCCGGAATATGCAGAAAAAGAGATATTGGTACGTGGTGCAAAGAACGAAATAGCCTGCTTCCAGATAGGAGTTCATGGGCCTTCGAGAGAACTTAATGACTTACGGGTCGAAACCGCAGACCTAAAATCCGAATTAGGTGAGATTATATCAAAAGAAAACATTGACGTTCTATATGCCGGGTACGTTCCTGTTCACTGGCATTCCGCAGGGAACGCACAAGACGATCTGGAAGGACAGGCTCCCGGATTCTATCCAGACCCGCTGTTTCCATCGCTTTGGCGCGGTGTAGACCGTGTGCAGTTTCCGGATGTGATGAGTATGTGGGTACGTATACGCATCAATGAATCTATTCCAGCAGGAGAATACAAGGGCAACATTAAAGTTATATGCAAAGCTGGTGAGGATAACATCAAAATTGAATTACAAGTATTCTCCTTCTCTTTGCCGAAAAGATCGCATTTTCTGATGACAAACTGGTTCTTACCGGGTACGATCATGAAATTTCACAAACTCCAGCCGATGACAGATAAATTCTGGCAGGTGATTGATCGTTACGCATGGAATCTTGAAGACCATCGCCAAAATGTTGTCTTGACACCGCTTTTCTGCATGAATAACATCCCGCAGTTAATAGATGGCAGGACTCAAGGGCAACTAATAGACATGGTAGAAACTGATTCAGGGCGATATGAATTTGATTTCCATAACTTCGATAAATGGGTAAGTTTATTCTTCAATCATGGATTTGAGATCATCGAGGGTTCTCACCTTGCAGGTGGATCAAAAAATCCAACAGGTGTATTGATCCGGAAACAGGATCATGCTGACTATCGCAGGTTCGAATCAACTATGGACAGCGATTATCGAACGTTCATGTCGCAATTCCTGACCGCCTTGAGAAGGCACCTTCAAGGCAACGGATGGCTTGGAAAATTCTATCTCCACCTTTCCGATGAACCACACGGAGATCAATTTGAGCCATATACAAGCCTTGCGAAGTTCGTCAAAGGACTTGTGCCAGAAATCCCGCTTATGGATGCTATGGGCGATGGTCAGTATGCCCCTTACGTGGATCACCCTGTACCGCTTGAAAGCGTTTACGAGGCATTTGTGCAGAGTAGTGGAATACCAAGAGAGCAGATATGGTTTTATTATTGCTGTGGACCGGGCGGACCTTGGCCAAATAGATTCATAGACTACCCGTTAATCCGTGTTCGTATATTTACATGGTTAGCGTTCAAATATGGCGTTCCCGGTTTTCTTCACTGGGGTCTTAACCATTGGGATTGGCACCCGCCTTTCTATATTGAACATACCTATAATCCTTATGATAACACTACTGGCGGGTCGCTTCAGGCTGGTGACAGTTACCTCATCTATCCCCCGCTTATACCGAGTAAATCAGATGATCCAGTGGATTCCATAAGATGGGAGATTATTCGCAAAGCGATGGAGGATTATGAATATCTTTATATACTGAAAGAGCTTGCAAACAATGGAGATGAACAGGCGAAAAAGCTTTTTGCAAGAATAGACGAAAGCGTTGTGCCAAACTTCACTGAACATACCCGTAATCACCATTACTTAGAAGAGATAAAGACTCAAGCAGGACAAATTATTATGAAATCAAATGTAAAGTAAACCCTTTTTCATCACGAATTTCACTAAAAAGACGAATCGCGCGAATTTTTAATTTAAATTCTGTTACAGGATACTAATCACTGATTATTATCTTTTTTACTGTATCTTGTATATTTTTTCGTGCAATTTATTCATTAGTGAAATTCGTGATTAATTTTTTCTCTTTAATCTTTTCAACGGAGGAATGATCATAATGCAGACTGTTACTCTTAGACGAACCGGGCTGAAGATGTCACGTCTTGGGTTTGGAACTGGCACTCACGGTTGGAACGGAAGTTCTGAACAGACGAGGATCGGACATCAAAATCTAGTGAACCTTATAAAATTAGGATACAAGCATGGCATAACCTTCTGGGATTCTGCTGATGGTTATGGAAGCCATTCGCATGTTGCTGACGCTCTCAAAGGCATTGACAGATCATCTGTCGTCATTCTCACCAAGTCGTTCTCGAAATCTCCCGATGATATTCGTAATGACATCAAAAGGTATTTGAAGGAATTGCGCACAGATTACATTGACATACTACTCATGCACTGCATATCTGATGCTGATTGGCTGAAAAGATACGCTGGCACAATCGAAGTCCTGAAAGAAACGAGAGATAAAGGCGTTGTAAAAGGGATCGGCATGTCCTGTCACGACTTCGGCGCATTAAAGACCGTTGCCTCTGCTGAATGGGTTGACGTAGTGCTTGCAAGGATAAACTATAATGACACTAACATGGACGCAAAGACCGTTGATGTTGTGCCTGTCCTGAAAGATATTTATAATGCAGGCAAGGATGTTTTAGCTATGAAAGCCATCGGTCAGGGGAAACTGAACGCAGATGTGCGCAAATGTTTTGAATTTATACTGGATCAGCCCTACATTGACGCAATAACAGTCGGCATGAACAGCGAAGAGCAGTTGATGCAGAATATCTCTCTGGTAAATGAATTCACTAATTCATAGGAGTCAGTCAATGGCTTATGATAAAAGCGTTTTTATTCTTGGTGCAGGTGCTTCCGTACCAGCAAATGGTCCCTTGCTTAAAGATTTTTTGAGGAGAGCAAGGGAATTACTAGATAACCCCAATTCATTGTTAGATGATGATGAGAGAGAAATATTTAAAAGAGTTTTTGATTGGAAGTTTGAGAAATATCCATTGCCTAGATTTCTCAATCTTGATCTCGAAAATATAGAGAATCTCTTCTGCTTGGTGGATATGTCTTGCCAGCTTGGATTCAACAAAGCAAAGGACACAAGAAATGACCTGATTAGGGTAATTTCTCGAACTCTTGATTTAGAGATCAGATTTGATAAGCTCGATCATCAAAGAATCATAGATAAAGAAGAAAGTAAAACTATAAAAGATTCATGTTCTAGCATACTTAGTATAAATGATAATATAAATGAACAGGTAACCGATCAAACATACTTTAAGTTCATTGAAATGCTTTTTAGATGGACATATAGTCATGGGAAAGATGTTACAAAAACGGGATATGATTCAATTATTACACTAAATTATGATATTGGCTATGATAAGGCTTTGGACGCTCAAGGTATACCCTTTACATACGATGCTCATTGGTCAGGAGATAGTGATTCAGGATTCAAACTGCTCAGATTGCATGGTTCTACTAATTGGAGAAGATGTACAAAGTGCAAAAAGATAAAAGTTGAAAAGGAATTTGATAAACTTACAAAAATACCTGATAGCACTCTTTATAATATCGAAATTGCTAAAAGAATTTATAATACCCCATGTGAGTGTGGAGGTAAATGTATTCCCTTCATTGTGCCACCAACATGGAATAAGTTAGAATATAGCAAAGACCTGAGTTGTATATGGACATCCGCTAGCAAAGAGTTAGAACAAGCTACTCGTTTGATTATCATTGGTTATTCTTTACCAGAAACCGATAACTTCTTCAAATATCTGCTGGCATTGGGATTGTCAAAAAACCAATCACTTCAACAAATAATTATAATTAATCCTGAACGAGGAAGTGAAGGAAGAGAATTAAATATGAGGTATGCTAATTTCATTACCAAATCATTTAATATCCTTGAATTCGATACTTGGCAGGTTCGTTTTCAAGAAGGAATTGAATTATTAGGAATGTGGCGAAATAATTCTAAGGATTTCAAGATTAAGCGTCAACAATACGAGGAAGAAGTAAAAAATCAATAGTTTTATTTGTATCAGTTTCCCCACCTTGAAAATTATTTTACTTACAAGCCTGTAAATCCTTATGAATAAATGATCGGCAATTCCCCATTGAAAAGGGAGGAAGGGGAGATTTTAGACCTTGTTATCATGGATTGACTATCTGTACCCCTGTTTTAATGCACTCCATGAGACAGCGAGTTTGCCTTTCGACTCAACGGTTCCTGGTATTCCTGTTCCAGTTACAACTACATTATCATAATCAATGATGGAATTAGAATATGATGCTAAACCAATCTTCCCAGACATAATCGGGCGGTCTTTATCTTCAAAGTCCATGACTAATTCGTTGTCGAGATAACACTTTATGTTTGCTTTATTAACCTCCACTTTGTAGGTATGTGTTTCGCCTCCTGGAAATGGTGGACGATTTGGTTGTCCCCCTGGAGTAATTTCTGTACTATTCCATAGGTCCCCTTCGCCTTTAAAAACTGCAAGAGTATTTGAACCGTAACTCGCTTCATAATCATAGCATGTTTCAAAATCCTTTGCTCTGAATAGCATACACGGATATTTTCCGGATACCAGAGTTGCAGTTACTTCAAATGTGTAATCTGTCCAATTTTCATCACCGATTAGAATCCGTGAATACCGTTCTTTAGCCTCGATACGAAGTTTCCCATCTTTGACTTGCCATTTTCCATCGTCATTTTTATTAATTTCCCAACCATTTGAGTTTCCGTCATCGAAATTATCTTCAAAAGCAATCGCAATTGATAAGAAGAATAACAACAAAATACATACAGGAACTATTACTATCAATCTCATAATTATAAACCTCCCTATTAATAGCAACAATTAAAACTTGACAGTTTTCGTTGTCTACTCCGTGAATTCTTGACACCTATATTCTATAAAAATTCTTCTGCTAAGTCAATAAAAAAAGCTTTTCCACAATTTCTTCTCTTTTGAAGACTGATTTTGCTCTATTGAAACAAAACTCATGATATGAGATAATATCAACATTATTAATTTTCTAAAATAATCTCATATAAAAAAACAGTTCAGGAGGTTTGAGATGATATATTTACCTGATTATATGTCAACAATATTTGGTTCTATTGATACTGAACGGACAATACTTAAAGCAGTACCATTCACTGACGTGAAACTCACTGATAAATTCTGGGCGCCGAGAATTGAGATCAACCGTACAGTGACATTACCGCAATGCTTCCATCAATGCGAGATTACGAACCGTATACGGAACTTTGATGTTGCGTCAGGCGCTGTTGAAGGAAAGTTTGACGGCATATACTTCAATGACTCTGACGTATATAAGGTGATGGAAGGCGCCGCTTACACTCTCTGGGTCCATCCTGACCCTGAACTGGATAAATATATGGATGATCTTATCGCCAGACTCGCATCCGCACAGCAGAAAGACGGTTATCTGAATACATACTATACGCTTGTCGAACCCGACAAACGCTGGTCTAACCTACCTGTTATGCACGAATTATATTGCGCTGGACATCTATTTGAGGCGGCGGTCGCTCATTATCGTGCCACAGGGAAACGCAACCTTTTGGATATTGCCATTGGATTTGCTGACTACATTGACAGCGTGTTCGGTGAAGACCGCATGATAGGCGTTGCAGGTCACGAGGAGATTGAGCTTGCCCTTGTCAAACTCTACGAAGTCACAGACGAGATAAGGTATCTCAACCTTGCTAAATTCTTTATTGACAAGAAAGGGCTTAAAGGTACAGAATACAATCAGGATCACCTTCCAGTTCGTGAGCAAAGCGAGATAGTCGGTCACGCTGTCCGTGCAATGTATCTATACACAGGCGTTGCTGACGTAGCGAAATATACAGGCGATGAGGCACTGATGGAGACGATGGATCGCATCTGGCAAGACGTAACCCTAAAGAAAATGTATATCACCGGTGGAATTGGTCCTTCTGCGCATAATGAGGGCTTCACTGTGCCTTATGATCTGCCGAATGAATCCGCTTACGCTGAAACTTGCGCCGCTATCGGCATGGCGTTATGGAATTACAGGTTGCTATTACTGCATGGTCAGTCGAAATATGCGGATATACTTGAGAAAGTATTGTATAATGGTTCCATATCTGGCGTCTCAATGGATGGCGATAAATTCTTCTACGTCAACCCGCTTACAAGCAGAGGCGACCATCATCGTCAGCCTTGGTATGGATGCGCCTGCTGTCCGACAAACGTTGTCAGATTCATCCCGCAGATACCGGGTTACGTATACGCTACAACGTCTGACAGCTTATGGGTTAATCTATACGTAAGTTCACAGACTAAGGTGAAGCTTGATTCTGTTGAGGTTGAATTTGTACAGGAAACAGATTATCCCTGGTCTGGTGTAGTTAAGATGACCGTCAAACCATCCAAGTCTGCAAAACTTGACGTTAATATGCGAATTCCTGACTGGTGCAATTCTGCAAAGGTCAGCATTAATGATCAGTTGGTTGACGCAAAGCACGGAGATAATGGCTACGTCAAGATAAGCAGAGAGTGGCATTCAGGTGATACCATCACACTTGATATGTCTATGCCAATACAGCGGATAGTAGCAAATCCGAGAGTAAAGTCTGACGTTGGTAGAGTTGCGCTCCAGCGTGGTCCTGTTGTATACTGCCTTGAAGGAGTGGACAATAACGATTCTGTGCTTGACGTTGCCCTTCCAAAAGATTCACAACTCGATGCAGTATTTAAGCCCGACCTGCTGGACAGTATCGCTGTTTTGCAAGGTGATGCGCTGCGCCGTAAAGATGTGGATTGGGATGACACTCTTTATCAGCCTGTCTTCGATGACGATAAGGTAAAAATCACAGCTATACCATACTACGCATGGGATAACAGAGATGCGGGGGAGATGGTTGTGTGGCTTCCAGAGATCACAGCACTTGCAGAATACAAATCAGCAAAGGTTTCTGCATCTTATGTGTATGGAAACCTTGACGCAATCTACGATGGCGCTGTACCGAAGAACTCTGATGATCAGTCTATACCAAAGTTTACGTGGTGGAGTCACAAAGGCACTACCGAATGGATCAGCGTAACGTTCAAAAATCCAAAGCATGTTTCGAGAGTAGAAGTATACTGGTTTGATGATACAGGACACGGTGAATGTCGAGTGCCGGAGTCGTGGGAAGTCCAGTGGCTTAATGGCGAGGAATGGCGCACAGTCACAGGCGCATCAAAATATGGTGTAGAGAAAGACAATTTTAATCAGGTCACATTTGATTCTGTCAAGACAACGAGCATTCGACTTGTAGTCAAGCTTCAAGAGAATGTTTCAAGTGGGATCCTGAATCTTAGAGTTTGAATAATTATCTGGCACTTAGTTAATATTGCTTCGTCAATTTTAGAATAGCACACGGATTTTCACGGATCATAACGGATGAACACAGATTAAATCCGTGAAAATCCGTCATATCTGTGTTTATTCGTGTGCCATTCCTATTAATATACACAGACAAAGTAATATTAATTTGGTATTATTACTGAGAAGATATTGATATGAAAAAAGAAATAACGTTAAAAGTCAATGGCAACAGTTATAAAATGAACGTGGACACAAGAATGACACTGATCGAAGCGATCAGAGATAAAATTGGGCTGACCGGTACAAAAGAAGGCTGCGGCGTTGGTGAGTGCGGAACATGCACAGTCCTGATGGATGGTAAGCCGATATACTCCTGCATTATGCTGGCAGTAGATGCCGAAGGCAAAGATATATTAACCATCGAAGGACTTGCTGATTCAGATGGTCTGCATCCCATACAGAAAGCCTTTATAGATCACGGTGCGGTGCAATGCGGATTCTGTACGCCGGGAATGATTCTGACAGTGAAGGCTTTGCTGGATGAAAATCCAAATCCAACCGAAGAAGAAATAAAAAAGGCGATCTCAGGTAATTTCTGCCGATGCACTGGATATTCAAAGATCGTTGAAGCCATAAAAGGAGTTCATGAATGATTAAAGCCATACTCTTTGGAATGCCTGATAGCAGTCCTAGATTTGGTGCGTTTATATTACTGCCAAGTCTGGGATTGGCCTCTCTTGCGGGTAACGTTGACCCTACTGTGTGCGACGTCAAGATTGCTGACCTTTTTCTTGTCAGGCATAGATGGGAAGAATACGTCATAAATCTGCTGAAAGAACAATCCCCGAATATTGTGGGATTGAGCTTTATGAGCTTTCAGTGCAGTAATGCACTTAAAATGGCGAAGATGATTAAAGACTATGATAATAAAATACTGGTTGCCATAGGCGGATACCATCCTTCCCTGATGTACGAAGAAATTTCAGAATCTCCCGATTCTCAGTTCGTTGACTTCATAGTACGTGGAGAAGGTGAAGCAACCTTCAGAGAGTTGGTTAATGCCATCAATTCTGGAACAGGATACGAGAACATACGAGGATTGTCGTACAAGTCAAACGGCAGGTTCTTCCATAATTCGCCAAGAGAGTTGCTGTCTCTTGATTCCGTTCAATTGCCCAATCGTGACGCAAGGCTGATAACGAAAGGCTTTAGCATATTCGGCATGCCCTCTGACGGAATAGAGACTTCACGAGGCTGTACGTATAACTGCAAGTTTTGCTCTATCAGCAAGATGTATGGGCGGAATTTCAGGACTTACGAGATAAGCAGGATCATTGCAGATATTAAGAACGTTCAGAAACACGGCGCTAAAGTCTTAGTTATCACAGACGACAACATTACTCTTGATCTCGAAAGGCTTGAGACACTTTGTGAGGAGATAATATCATCAAAACTCAACAATATGCACTACATCGTTCAGGCAACAGTGAAAGGCATTGCTCACAGCGAACGACTCGTCAAAAAAATGGCTGATGCCGGGGTGAGGATGGTGTTTATTGGAATAGAGAGCTTTTCAAAGGCAGAGCTTGATTTTCTGCGGAAGAAATCATCTACGGTTGATGAGACTCGAAAGGCAGTTAAGTATCTCCGAGACAACAGGATAATCGTTGTGGGTGGATTTATTATCGGAAATCCAGATGATGACGAAAAGTCTCTGTGGGATACTTATAATTTTGCCTGGGAGCTAAAGCTTGATATGCCCGCTTTCTCAATTCTTACGCCTTACGTGAAGACGGAGATCCGTGAGGAATTATTAGAGATGGGATTAGTTACGAACGCTAATAACTACGATAATTACGAGATATTTACTGCAAATATTAGGACAAAGCATCTAGATCCAAAGGACATTGAGAATATTCATAGAAAGATGTACGATGCTTACCTTGTTAATCCAAGATACGCTTTATTTACCCAGATAAGAAAGCGATACCCCGGATATTTCTGGAAAACCGTCATCCAGCAGATTCCTCCAGTCATACTGAGTTTGCTGGGGAAGCGGATAGGGAACAAGAGATGAAACCATAAATGAAGAAACCAATGATAAAATGAATCAAATCCCCCTTTAGCTAAAAAGTGGGAAAAGACTTGATTCCTCAATATCCACAGATTTGTGGGTAAAGATTAGTTTAGCTAAAGGGGGGAACAATAAATTATTACTTAAATTTGCCTAAAAGTGTTTTAAACTTATTTAGTATCAACTATATCGAGTCTCCGAGTCACCGTTTTCTTTCTTCTTGGTGAATATCATCCGTCCAGCGGTTGTCTGAAGGATACTCGTCACGATCACGTCCAGAGTTTGCCCTATAAGGTGCCTGCCGTTTTCCACGACTACCATTGTGCCATCGTCAAGATAAGCGACTCCTTGAGCCTGTTCTTTACCCTCTTTTATCACCCTGACGTTCATCGTCTCACCAGGAAGAATCACAGGTTTAACAGCATTAGCCAACTCGTTAATATTAAGAACGAGAACAGACTGAAGCTCTGCAACTTGATTAAGATTAAAATCATTCGTGATGACTTTCCCACCCATCTGTTTAGCAAGCACAATCAGCTTTGCGTCCACTTCTCTTGTGTCAGGAAAATCATCTTCAACGATACGTACGTCTATATTTGGACTTTTCTGCATCTTATGTAGTATATCAAGTCCCCTGCGCCCTCTGTTACGCCTAAGCACATCGGCAGAATCGGCAATATACTGAAGTTCATTAAGAACGAAGCGAGGTATAACTATCTTTCCCTCAATGAAACCTGTCTCGCATATATCAAGTATACGTCCATCTATTATCACATTGGTATCCAAAATTTTAATATCATTGCTCTGAGTTCGTCTTACTTGATTGTTGCCAGCTTGAGCAAAAACCACGAATTCATCACGCTTTTTATATGCGATTGCCATACCGAGATAACCAAAAGTAAGGCTTGAGCTAGCGGCTATCATCCTTATAATATTCCCGTTTTCTTCTTTTATTATTACTGATGTGAGGAAAACGAGTAAATTAGCCGCAACGAGTCCTGCAACCAACCCGAACAGACACGAAATGATTTCTTTTAATGATACGTTCTTTAATAATCGCTCAATAATCACTACGACCAGTGCAAAAACCGATCCAATAGCGAATCCCTGCCATTGGTTGATATTTAAATATAAACTAGAAAAATAACCCACAATAGCACTAATAATTACGAATATAATACGAATTATCCACATTGCCAGCACCGTTCACCGCCTTTAACTAATGAATTGAGAACCAAAGCTTATAATTAAGTTTATAACTATATGATTATGATTTGATTCACGATTCAGTTTATAACAGGATATTAAGAGCGTCCCTTACCATGTTGACGCCCACAACTTCAATATCCTCCTTAATCTTGAGTCCACGAAGATTATAATGAGAAACAATTGCTCTTTTAAAACCTAACCTTGCCGCTTCTTTGATCCGCTTTTCAGCCTGGGAAACGGCTCTAACCTCACCGCCCAATCCCACTTCACCAATAACAACAGTTTTCGGATCAACAGGCTTATCTTTGAAGTTGGAAACTGCGGCAACCATAATACCCAGATCAACACCGGGTTCTTCAGCCTGCATTCCGCCGACTATGTTGACAAAAACGTCTGAGTTCTGTATTCGGAAACCAGCCCTCTTATCCAGTACAGCTAAAAGTAAAGCGAGTCTGTTCCGATCTATGCCATTAGACGTTCTTTGCGGCATACCGAAATAGGCAGGGGCAACTAATGCCTGAAGCTCAAGCAGGATTGGGCGCGTTCCCTCCATTATGGATACGACAACAGAACCAGAAACATTCTCCTGTCGCTCACTGAGGAGCATTTCAGATGGATTTGTGATCTCATCAAGTCCTGTGTCACGCATCTCAAAGACGCCTATTTCGTTAGTTGAACCGAAACGGTTCTTCACTGCCCGCAGGATCCTATATACGTGGTACGAATCACCCTCCATGTATAGAACTGTATCAACGATGTGTTCCATAACTTTGGGTCCTGCGATACTACCTTCTTTGTTTATATGTCCGACGATAAAGATCGGAACTCCACGAGTTTTTGCTATGTACGTGAGCGCCATTGCGCTTTCACGAACCTGTGTGACATTACCGGGAACTGAGTCAATATCTGATCTCTGCATCGTCTGTATGGAATCTACGACTACGATCTTGGGAGACAAATTAATAATGTGATTCTCTATCGTATCTACATCAGTTTCGCATAAGACGTTAAGTTGGGATGATTTTATGCTAAGTCGATCTGCACGTAGTTTTATCTGGCGGGCGGATTCTTCTCCAGAAACGTAAAGGGTTGTTCCATAGTTTTGAGTGTATCGGTCAATCACCTGAAGAAGCAAGGTTGATTTACCGATCCCCGGGTCACCACCTATGAGAGCAACAGACCCCGGAACTGCACCACCGCCAAGAACCCTGTCAAATTCTTCTATCCCGGATTTTAGTCTTTTCTGTTCGATATTCTCGATACTCGTGATTGGCTTTGGCTGATCGTATCCATCATTGACGAGTTTGCGCCTTGCAGATGAAGTCTGTACAGCATTTCGGATCTCCTCTAACATGGTATTCCACTTACCGCAATCAGGACATTGACCGACCCACTTCGGGGAATTGTATCCACAATCTTGACAAACAAATAATGTTTTCTGTTTCATTTAAATCACTTATATATGGCTTTAATACCTACACTAAGCCCTGATTTATTTACGTTTATAGCATCTGCGCCAAACATCAGATACCAATTATTAAATATTCTTATAGACGCATCAACACCAAGTTCAGGCTCTTTAGTTGTAATATTCACTCCCTCAGCCGACAAAAGTATTCGATCGGGAATGAGCCAATAATCAAGCCCAAGTCCAGTTATTGACCTGATAAATCCACCTCTTACCGTAAGTTTGCCAAACCTTCTGCCTGCCTCAAGATCATACTTGATTTCATTGCCCTTCATAAACAAACCACCGATATAAGTATATGGCTTTGATGGCAGAAGCGAAAGTCTTAATTGGTTTTGTAGAGTTCTCGATAGACGATTGTAGCTCAATTCATATTCGCCGACAGAATTCATATCGCTAAATACCTGGAGTCTCCAGCTATCAAAATCCCTTGTAGCCTTTTTAAAGTTAGTGGCGGCTTCGTTTACATTGTCAAAGGTTTTATCTACTTTTTCAAGCGCCCTCTTGCTGACAGTCATAACTTCGTTGATTTGTTTGTAACTATCATCACTCTTGACCAATTTGCCAATGGTCCCATTTCCCTTCTCAACATCTGCCACGATATAATCTGCTCTATCAAGAATGTTATTCATAAGTGCAGATGCTCTACCAAGATCAACGAGTGCTTTTTGTAGTTTTTCATCACCATTTTTTGCTGTATTGTCTATACTGCTAACGATTTTTGATACGGAATCTGTCATATCAACGACATTTTTGTCTAATTTCGTAATCAGGGCGTGCATCTCTTCAGAAGACTTCTTCAAGTTTTCCAGAGAACTGTCAATATTTGGGGAAGCTTTGCTTATGAGTTGATCAAGGTTATTAGAAACGGATCTTATAATCGGAGTTATTTTCTCACGTTCTTTGTTAAGTTCAGTAACAAACGTTTTAATCTCTGTGACAGTTTGAGAAATATCTCCCTCTTTGAATTCAGTCAATTTGTTTACTCTGGTCATCATAACATTTAGATTTTGTAAAGTTTGTTCCATTATGCCACTTGTATCACCAATGAATTTTCTAACTACATTTATACTAGAACGAACTTCATCTTTATTATCATTTATTATATCTTTTGTCACAGTAAGTGTATCTACAGCTTTTTGAGTAATTTCATTAACTTTTAAAAGAATGTTACCGATACTTTGTGGGCTTATCCCCGATAAGGGATCATCTTTAGTCACATTATTAGTGGGAGGACCGTTGACTATCTCGATACACTTCTCACCCACGATACCGACGACGTCTATGAGTATATTGTATCCATCTTTTATTACTATTTTTTTATCAATATTGGCTGTCACTTGCACCCAATTGCCCATAAGCTCAATTGCTTTGACCTTACCGATCTCCATTCCTTGTATGCTCACAGATGCGCCCTTCAACAATCCACCTACATTATCAAAGTGTATTCTTATTTCTTGGGTATTTGCACTTGGTTGCCAACGAGATGCTTTGATCAGAAGTACACCTAATAGTATTAATCCAATAAGAATTACAACTCCTACTTTGGCTTCGTTTTGCCACAATCTAGATTTCATCTGGAATTTCTCGCTTTCAGCCTAATATGCTATCAGGTTTCTTCACAGAAGAAACCAGTGTTGACAAAATCAACTACCCAAGGATCAGTGTTAGAACGTATCTCATCAGGCGTTCCCGAAGCGGCGATCTCACCGTTCTTCAGCATAGCCATTCTAGTACCTACTTTAAATGCACTTTTCATGTCATGAGTAACAACTATAGAGGTTACTTTTAATTCATCATGCAGTTTATTAATAAGTGTGTTAATCTCGTCAGACATCAAAGGGTCCAAACCTGTCGTTGGTTCGTCATACAAGACTATCTGAGGATTCATAGATATCGCCCTTGCCAGACTAACTCGCTTTCTCATACCACCGCTGAGCTCTGACGGCATCATATTTTCAATACCTTTAAGTCCGACCATCTCAAGTTTTTCAGCTACAGTTTTTGCTATATCAGATTTACTCATATTTGTGCGGCGTACAAGACTAAAAGCAATATTCTCCCCCACTGTAAGAGAATCAAAAAGAGCACCTGACTGAAACACCATGCCGATATTTTTCCGCACTTCATCCATCTGTTTTTCTGATAGTTTTGTTACCTCTTTGCCATCAATCCATATCTCGCCTTCATCGGGTTTGAGTAAACCAACGATGAGTTTCAAAAGAACGCTTTTACCGCTTCCGCTAGCGCCCATAACCACCATTGTATCGCTATCTTCAATATCAAAACTTATATTACTCAATACTAGACGATTTTCAAAGCTCTTTGTTATGTTTTTTATAATGATCATGTTATATTATGAATCCTGTTCAATAATCTTTTCTAATCCATCTACAGTATCAATGTTTTTTTCATATAATTCGTCATCAAACTCACTTATTCCGAGTTCCTTTCTTGCAAACGCACGTCTAGCTTTCGTATTTAATATATCAATAATTACAGATTTATCCCTTACGATACGTTGGATGTCTTCACCATCTATTAATATTATATAATACCGACTATTATTAGTAACCATATCTGCGTAATTTACAGCATCACGTGCAAATTGACTTGTTGTGACTATCGCAACAATATCAGCCTTTGTAACAAACGTCAATCCAACTTCCTTCGCTATTACATTAATACCCACTGTAGATTTTTGATTTTTACATTGTATTTGCCATCGGTTATAAATTATCTTGTCTGAAGCCGCCATTACGTCTACTTCACCGCTGCCAGTAGATTGATAATGCCTAACTCTCCATCCCGAAAATCTTAAACCGAGTAAACGTATTATCCAAACAGAAAAAAGTTCCAAAGCAATACCTTTAACATGCTTATCTTCATTATCTAAATCTGCAACCACAGACTCAAAAGTTCTGTTTAATTCTGCAGGCGTCAAATCTGTTAAACTAGCCAAATTATTAATCAGAGGTTGTAATATCTTATTTATACTCTTTTCAGTAAGGCAAACATCATGTGGTTTTGCTCCTCTTCCTGATGTCGTTTTTCTAGTATTTATTAACCCCAAAGACTCAAGTGGTTCTAAAATATCTTTAACAAGATTCTTAGTTGTTAATCGAATTTTATAAACACTTCGAGTATGTTTAGCAATTTTATTAGACGGAGTGAAATCTTTAACATCAAGGTTAATTAGAGATAACAAGAAATACTTCTGCTCTGACTCTAATTGATAAACTTCATCAATAAAATCCTTATCTATTTTCAACAAGTCATAAATTACATCCCAATTCACTTCATATCCTGTAGAATGAAATACTTTTGCTTTGGCTAACCAAGCTCTCATAGTACTAATGTAAGTGCTATTAGGAGGTATCTTAATTCCTAAATCATTTAATTCTTCACCTAAATATTCAAGCGTAACTTGCTCTCCACGAGCATGTATATTCTCTACCAAACGAGCTAATAATAAACCATCTAAGTTCATTATTATATGTCTCGCAAAGCTCCGGTATATTTCATTTTGGTCATTAACGCACGATAATAACTCTTTAGAAAAATCTGTAACAATATAGCTCTTACCTTTGTCTTCCAACTTTATAAGTTTGTAACCATTTAATGATAGCAGACAGTTCATGGCCATCTTCTCTGAGTTTTCATCTTGCTTCAATGGATCCTTACCATGTCCTTCAAAATATTTATTTCTTATCGCCTTTTGTAAGTTATAACGATCACCTTCATTATCAATGCAAATTTTAAGCAGATCCGTTAGATTAATATCATCAGGAGAAAACTGATCACCATATGTAAATCTTTGAAATTTATTCATTACTATGTTCTCTAAATCTCTAACAAAATTTGTTTCTCTTGTATTTGCTCATTAACGCTCTTATTTACTTCATGAGACTCATCATCTATGAATCTGAATTTTGAAGCCTTTAGGTAATCTTCTTCTTTTTCTATAGCAATCCAGTGTCTGTTCATTATTTCTGCCATATGCCCTGTCATGTTTGATCCAGCAAATGGATCTAGAACTGTGTCGTATTCTTCAGTACACAAATTCAATATGAATTCGGGTAATATCTTTGGAAAACGCGCTGGGTGAGGTTTCATATCATATTTTCGACATAAACGTAAATATTTATCATTACTAGATGTATTTGAAGCTGATATAACATTAACAGGGACAACAACCGGATCACCAATCTTATCAACCTTATACTCAATATCATTTATTATATTTGGTGGTATTGCACCGTTGTTATCTTTACCAAATTTATTACTAATGACATGCTCTGAAGGACGTTTATTTGGTTTATAACCTACTTTCATTAATCTTTTTTGATCTTCACTATAAGGTTTTAGAACTTTTCTATTATCAGATTTTGGATGTGGATCAAGACATAACCACCAAACAGTGTTTACAGCATCTTTGACTCGTTCCCTACGAACAGTAACCCATTCAGCTGGAGTTGGAAGTTTAGCTGGATTATACCAATAAAGCTCTTGGGCAAGAAGGAATCCGTAACCTCCTTCATCTTTTGGCTTACAAAGCTTAATCAAAAGCTCATAATGATATAGACTACGGATAGGATAACCTTTAACCCATGAGCCACCTATATCAATAACTAATGAGCCTTTAGGTTTAAGGATTCGTGCAAACTCTCTAGCAAATGGCATAAACCATTCAACATATTCTTCAGAATCTGTATTTCCATAGGCTTTTTTTCTAAGCAAAGCAAAAGGTGGAGATGTGCAAATCAGATCAATGGATTGTGAATCTATCTGTGGTAGAATATCTGAAGCATCTCCTAAGTAGGCTTTTCCCATCTTTGTATAATAAAAAGGGGATGGCTTAATAATCACAATTATTACACCTCAATTCGATTGATTAGTACCGTAAAATATTATGCAACGGAGAGAATAGCATTTATAAAATAATTAAGAACGAAGTCAGCTATAATTATAAGCACAAACGAGTGAACTGCTGATATAGAAGTTGCCTTACCAACTCCCTCAGCTCCGCCTTCAGTATATAATCCTCTGTAACATCCAACCATAGAAATGATTATTCCGAATACGACACCTTTTATAATACCGCCTATTATATCACCAACAAAAAAATACTTTTGAAACTGCTGAAAGAATATACCGCTTGAGATACCAAAAGATAGACTGATAAAAAACCCGCCTAATATACCAGTTACATCTGCATAAACTATCAATAAGGGCAACATGATCATACAGGCAGTAAGACGTGGAACCACCAAGTATTTTATAGGACTCGTAGCCATAGCGCTAAGAGCGTCAATCTGCTCGGTAACTTTCATTGTTCCTAATTCGGCGGCGAATCCGGTTCCGACTCTGGCTGCCATGACAAATCCTGTGAGCATTGGAGCCAATTCTTTCAGCACCAATACTGCTACAAAATTACCCATCATGCCTTGAGCAGATATGGCTTTGAGTTGATAATAAGCCTGAACAGCACCGACAAAACCAGCAACCATACCGGTTATCAAAACGACTATAAGTGATTTTACACCTGTTTCGTGTAACTGTTTACCGATTTCGGATATCTCATAAGGGGGTTTTAAAAGTTCTTTGAAGGCGGTAAAGACTAGAGTTGAGGATCTACCGACCCCGCCTAAAATATCAACTATTCGATTATTAAAACCTTCAAAAAAACCCATTTACCCGTCCTGCGATTGTGTCAAAATAGCATTTTTTACGATTATAACTATCACAATTATTCTATCACATCCTATATTAAACAATCTACACAAATTTCTATTACTTGACCTAACAGAATTATATCCGCTAATTTACGCCAATCTTCACGAATCTTTTAATAAAATTCACGTCTATTAGCGATATTCGCAGATCCATTTTTTAAATAGTTTGGTTGTATGGAAGGGATGTAGTTAGGATCTAACATTAATGAGTTTCAGACTGGACAATATAAGCAACTTTAAGAAAAGGTTTTAAAGTTTTTAGTTATTAGGATCGTTTATTCATAAGGTTTTTCTTAGCTGAAAACTGTAAAGTGAAAACTGCTTATCACCTGATACGTTTATCAAGGTTATCAAACCTCATGCAATTTGCTCTAAAAGAAAGCTTGATCGTACCGGTTGGACCATTCCTCTGCTTTCCGATAATGACTTCTGCCTCACCTGATTTTTCCGATGATTCTCGTTCGTAATATTCCTCTCTATACAAGAATATAACCATATCAGCATCCTGTTCAATAGCGCCAGATTCTCGAAGGTCAGAAAGTTGCGGATGTTTATCAGGTCTGCTTTCTGGTGCACGGCTTAACTGCGAGCATGCAATCACGGGGATACTTAGCTCTCTGGCAAGTCCTTTTAGAGACCTTGATATATCAGATATCTCCTGTTGCCTATTTTCTGATCTTCCCCTGCTTTGCATAAGTTGCAGATAGTCTATAATTATCAGCCCGACGTTGTGTTCTGCTTTGAGACGACGAGTTTTTGCACGTAGTTCCATAACACTGATACCCGGTGTATCGTCAATAAAGATTGGGGATTCATAAAGCCTACCAGCCGCAAGGGTTAGTTTTGGCCAATCAGGGTCATTAAGAAATCCTGTCCTTATACTTTGAAAAGCAACGTTTGCCTCGGCGGATAACATACGCAGAACAAGCTGCTGATAAGACATTTCCAGACTAAATAATCCAACAGGAATCTTATATTCACCAGCTACGTGTTGAGCTATGTTTTGTACGAACATGCTTTTTCCCATGCCGGGTCTGCCTGCAACGATTATGAGATCGGATGGCTGAAAACCTGAAGTCTGCATGTCAAACTCAGTGAAACCAGAGGGGGTGCCTATGACGTGTTCTTTTCTATTGTAGAGATCCTGGATAGTATTGAGTGTCTCTTTTATGGTTTTCTTTAGTTGTACGAACCCTCTAAGAACATTTCCCTGCCGGACTTCAAGTACTGATCTTTCAGCGCCGTCAAGAAGCATATCAATATCTTCGGCGTTATCGAATGAATCATTATATATTTGAATAGAAGTACGGATAAGCCTTCGCCTTAAAGATTCGTCTTTTACTATACGAGCATAATATTCAACATTTGCCGCTGTTGGTACGCTGTCCATCATTTCATCGAGATATGCAACGTCCCCAACCTTTTCCAGATCCCCGGTTTTCTCTAGCTCTCTTGTTGCAGTGATCAGATCAACAGGTTCGTTTTTTTCAAAAAGGTTTAATATTGCATTATAAATTTTTTGATGTGCTTCCTTGTAAAATACATCGCCGTAAGGGTCATCCCCTAATATTTCGATAACTTTTGGAATAGCTTCTCTTCCTCCATCTGGAAGAAGCATTGCACCCAATACAGCCCTTTCAGCATCAATATCTTGAGGTGGAACTCTATCAAATCTGATGGAACCCATATCCATAGTACGTCTCACTGATTATGGCAATATATGAACCGGTTTTAAATCTGTCCCTACGAAAGAATAAATTCATCAATCAAGCACAACGGCACCGAAACGCAAATTTACAAATAAGGAAAGGCGAGGTGCTCTCGCCTTTTTTGACAATATGAAATTTTGCAAAAAATAATGTTAGTCTGAAACTCTTAACAGATTATTGAGCCTTCACAACCCAAACTTTAATGTTCGCAGTCACATCCTGAAAAATTTTCACTGGCACAGTAAACACGCCAAGTTCCTTTATAGGTTCCTCTAAGACAATCTTCTTTCTATCAATAGAGTGTCCTAATTCTTCAAGAGCTGCTGCTATATCAATGGATGTCACAGAACCAAACAAGCGATCATTTTCACCTGCCTGAACCTTAATCGTGCATGAAACTCCCGAAAGCTCCTCGGCAAGCTTTTCGGCGTCTTTCTTATGTTTATTAGCACGGTCAGTATCAACTCGTTTCTCGTGTTCGAGGTTGCGACGATTTTTATCTGTCGCTTCAATTGCTTTTTTATGAGGGATCAGGTAATTACGGGCATATCCATCAGCGACTATTAACAGATCACCCTCCTTACCAAGCTTATCAACGTCTGTTTTTAGAATAATCTGCATACAATAACTCCATTATAAATATGATGCTAGTGGTCAACCAGATTAATTTTTCGTCTAACAAAAAATATGATTGTAGGTTGGGTCGAAGCATGAGACCCAACTTTGATAATATTATGTTGGGTTTCGTTCCTCAACCCAACCTACAATTCTACAATTCTGGTTTTCATCCAGCATCTAATATCCAGTATCTAGATTATGACTTTTTGTTAAATGGCAACAAAGCGATGGTCCGTGCCCTGTTAATTGCAACGGTGATCTGTCTCTGGTGCTTTGCACAATTCCCGGATATTCTTCTGGGGATAATTTTTCCTCTTTCGGTGGTGAAAGTCCTTAAAAGCTCAACATCCTTGTAATCTATCTTATCAATACCATCACCACAAAGTCTGCACATTTTTCGGCGTTTTTTGCCACTGTCGGCGTAATAATACTTCTCCATTTATTTCACTCCACTTTAGAACGGAATATCGTCATCCGCATTTTCGACATCTTCAGAACCCTCTCCTGCTGTTTCTACTCCTGCTCTAGTACCAAGTAGTTGCATACGTTCAACTATAACTTCCAGCTTGCTTCTTTTTTGGCCTTCTGGTGTTTCCCACGTACTGAATTGGAGATGTCCTTCAATAAAAGTCTGTTTACCTTTTGAGAGATAGTTTGCACAGGCTTCTGCCGTCTTTCCAAAGGCTACAATATCTACAAAGCAAACATCTTCTTTCTTCTCACCATCTTGTCCCTTATAAACTCGATTAGTCGCCAGACCAAATTTTGCTACTGCCACTCCACTGGGACTATAGCGAAGTTCAGGGTCTCTGGTCAAATTTCCGATTAAGAATACTTTGTTTAGATTAGCCATGTCCCTCTCCTTTTCCTTGTAGAACAACAGGAGATAACTCCTATATTTAGACCCCTAAAAAATCATTCATCATCGTCATCATAGCTGAAATCATCATCGTCATCATCATCCGTGAATCTAGGTTGGATGAAGTCTTCATCATCATCAAATTTTGCTTTCGATATTTCTTTTTTTCTAGGCTCTGGAATATCTTCCGCTCTAACAGTCATGAATTTCAGTACCTGTTCATTTAATATGCAGTATCTTTCAAATCTCTGAATAAATTTTGGGTCTAGTTCATAATCTATGAGTACGTAGACCCCTTCCTTGTTTCTTTTAATCTCATAGGCAAGTCTTTTTTTGCCCCAATTTTCTAGTTTTGATATTACCCCTCCGCTTCCATCACCAGATATAAGATTCTGTGCATCAGTAATGATCTTATCTACTATCTCTGTTTCAGCATTTGGGTTGATAATTATGATGGTTTCGTATTTGTTCAAACCAATCTCCTCCCTTTGGGCCTAATGGGTCCCCTAATTAAAGAGGGCCAGGGTATTCCCAAAAAAATATAACCATTAACTGCAAAAAATTGTAAGGGCAAAGCACTTGCTTTAGAAAACGAGTTAGGGCTTTAATATAAGCAAATGCTTCACCCTTGAATATAAACCATTTATATTATATCATCTTATGGCTAACAGGTCAAGCATAGAATAAACCAGAGCTTGATTTCACGCTATTTAATCAGTATGAGCATCTTTTGAAGAGCATATTAAGAGACAGGTTCTGAAACTGCTTTCTTCATTGACAGAATAACGATATAAAATTACGATAACTGAAAAACTCGTATTACTAATTTATTGTATACATAACAGGAAGGTTATCCAAATTTTCAGATCATTCCAATAATTGGATTATAAGATTAAAGAGTAAACCAGAACGTAGATTTTCCGTCTAATTATTTTGAGTAGGAGGTGTTAGATTAATGATAGATTCTGAAGAAAAATTATTAATAAATACATTGTTAAAATCTGGTGCGTTGACCGGAGAAGAGCTTAGTGATGGAGTAAGTTATCAAGAAGAGAATGGTGGTTCCATCATAGATGCGCTCTTAGAGAAGGAACATATATCAGGAATTGATCTTGAAATGATAACCCGATCCAAAGAGATAGGTGTTCCATATATGAAGTTAAATAACCTGCAACAGGACGAGAAAGCAACTTCTCTTATGCCTGCTAATTTTGCTCTGGATAGAAAAGTTGTGCCAATAGTTTTTGAGGACGGTTTTCTTTACGTTGCCATGACGGATCCCCTTGATGTCGGCTTGATTGATGATATTCGGCTTATAACTGAATCTGAGGTACAAACGATCCTTTCGACGGAAGACAATATTCACGACGCTATAAGGAGGTTCTACGGCAAATCCGCTGAAGATATACTTCGTGGGCAATTTGATACTCCAATTGGAGTTTCTTCGACAGAAGAGATCGAAGTTATCGAAGATTACGGACTTGATGCAGACACGCTTGCTCAAACCCCCACGGTTAAAAACTATGTAAATCAGCTTATAATAGAAGCTGTGCGTGAAAAAATAACAGATATTCATATAGAACCTTTGGAAAAGATCGTCAGGATAAGATTCCGAATGGATGGTATCCTTCAGGAAAGGCCTGTTCCACCAAAGAATATAGAAAGGGCTATCATCTCAAGAGTGAAGATCATGTCTGACATGAATATAGCCGAACGGCGCAGACCCCAAGATGGTAGTGTCAAACTCAAAATAGAGACGCTTGGTAATAGAGAGATTGATATCCGTGTCTCTACTGTTCCAACGATCTGGGGTGAAAGCGTGGCAATGCGTATCCTCGATAAGACAGTGGTTTCTTATGGTCTAAAAGAATTGGGTATGCTAGAGGATAATCTTGAGCAGTTTTCAAAAATCTTGCGAAGACCACATGGCATAATATTAACCACTGGACCTACAGGAAGCGGAAAGACTACTACTTTATATGCCTGTCTCAAGGAGATGAATACTCCAGAAGTTAAAATCATAACTGTTGAAGACCCAATCGAATACGACTTGCCGGGAATAAATCAGATCAAGGTTGACGAAGCAATTGGAGTAAGCTTTGCTACAACTTTGCGCTACATACTTCGTCAAGACCCCGATAAGATAATGGTAGGAGAAATACGTGACGCTGAGACTGCTGAGATGGCTATTCATGCAGCACTCACCGGTCACATTGTTCTGAGCTCACTTCACACCAACGATGCCCCAGGCGCTATAACGAGACTTATAGACCTTGGCGTGCAACCTTACTTAGTCGCTTCGAGTCTTGAAGGTATAGCCGCTCAAAGGCTTGTGCGAAAGGTCTGTAGAAAATGCCGAACTTTCTTCAAACCTGATGAAATAATTCTAAAAGAGATGGGAGTTGACCCAGACACTGTGGATAAAGACCTTGTAATTCCAAAAGCTGTCGGCTGTCCAGAATGTCGTAACAGGGGATACTCAGGTCGTGTTGCGCTGTTTGAAGTCGTAATAATGAATGATGAACTCAGGGATATGGCTTATAAAGAGATACCAAGTAACGAACTCAAGAAGGTAGCACGGAAACATGGTATGAGAACGCTCAGAGAGGACGGTTGGCTGAAAGTAACTCTGGGAACTACAACTGTTGATGAAGTCCGAAGGTCAACGGCAGAAGAAGAATATACGAATTTCTAACAATTAGAAGATTAAGGATTAAAAATTAAAAATTAAAGATTAAAGATTCTAAGATTTTTTAATCAATCCTCCAATCTTAGAATCTTTTAATCTTCCAATCCATTGAATCATTTGAGAAGGAAAAATGCCAAGATATAAATATCAAGCAATGACAAAAGCCGGTACAGTAGTAACCGGTGCAGTGGAAGCTGACAGCACAAATGAGCTTATATCCAGACTCAAGGGAAGCGGATACTTTCCTACTGAAATTACACTTGAGAAAACTGAAGAGCAAAAGAAGAAAATACCTTTATTTAACTTTCTTCACAAGGTCAAAGCAAGCGATGTGGAGTTTTTCAGCTATCAACTTGCTACCATGATAAATTCAGGAATCCGTTTACCAAGAGCCTTAGCTGTTGCAACTGAGCAGATAACTAATGTGATGTTCAGAAATGCAGTAGATCAGGTTCGCTATGACGTAGAGCATGGAAGTGCTTTTCACGAGGCTCTCACTAAACATAAAAACATATTCTCGGATTTGTATGTAAATATCGTAAGTGCTGGGGAAGCGGGTGGTGTGTTGGGGCTTGTTTTGTCAAGACTTGCGGAATTCTCTGAAAAACAGCGTAAGCTAAAAACCGCAGTGATCTCTGCTATGTTCTACCCGATTATACTCGTCTGTCTTGGGTCAATAATAGGTCTTGTCCTTACGCTTTTTGTCCTCCCAAGACTCAGCGGAATGTTTGCCGAAATGGGAGCGGCATTACCTTTACCAACTCGTATTCTTATGGATATAACTGGTGTTATTAAAAACTACTGGTGGATTATACTTGGTTTTTTAGTAATAGCAGGAACTGCATTACGCCGATATGCACGCACAGAAAACGGTAAACGCAACATGGACAGGCTGAAACTCAAACTTCCACTGGCAGGTCACATATTTCGCATATCGGCTATGTCAAGTTTTGCTCGTACGCTGGGAACGTTATTAGACAACGGAGTTCAGATACTTCCTTCGTTGGCAATAGTTCGAGCGACTATGGGAAACATCATATATAAGGGCGTGATAGAAGCCAGCGAAAAGGATATCGAACGTGGAGAGTCTCTGGCTTCGTCACTGCAAAAAAGTGGGGAATTCCCCGCACTTGTCACACACATGCTTGCGATTGGTGAGGAATCTGGACGTCCTCAAGACATGCTGATGAAGCTTTCTGATTACTATGAAGCTGAGATGGATAAGCAGTTGGAAAGAGTTTCTAATCTCATAGGACCTGTTATGATCCTGATCATGGCTCTATCAGTAGGATTCCTCGTAGCCGCCGCTATTTTACCGATATTTGAAGCGAGTAATATGATTAATGCTTAATTTAGACGGAACAAGGAGGTAGTTAAAATGTTTGCAAAATTATTAAAGTCCAATAAAAAGGGCTTTACATTGATAGAACTTATGGTTGTTATTGCAATCCTGGCGCTGCTTGGTGGTATAGTAGCGCCAAAAGTTATAGGAAGATTAAGGCAAGCTAAACCACAAAAAGCTAAAATTGATATAACCCAAATAGAAACTGGATTGGATATGTATGCCGCTGATAATGGTCAGTACCCCACTACGGAACAGGGACTTCAGGCATTAATCACAAAGCCAACTTCTCCCCCTGAACCGATGAATTATAATGGTCCTTACGTGAAACCCACAGATTTCAAGGATCCATGGGGAATCGTTTACGTTTATACTTCACCAAGCACACATGAAGGCTATGATTTTGATCTCTACTCTTATGGCTCAGACGGTCAGGAAGGTGGAACAGGAGAAGCGGCAGACATAGCCAACTGGCTAACAGTAGAACCGACAAAGTGATCAGTAATGAGTGATCAGTGATGGGTTAAAACGATTAGTATCACATACTCATCATTTAATTTCTCTTTGGATAAGTTGATGATTTATGTCAAATTGCAAAAGTTCATCTGTTTTATTGCTAAATCAAAATTCACATTCTCGTGGTTTTACCCTGATAGAAATTGTGATTGTTATATTTATCATGTTATTGATGACTACAATAACAGTTCCTTCACTGAAGATGTTTGCAGACGGCACAAAGCTTCGTACAGCCGCGCGTAGTATCAGTAGCCTTATGTCGTATGCAAGAACCTCTTCTATAACAGAACGGACTGAATATGTTGTATTATTTGACACTACTAATAGGCAATATTGGCTTTCACTAGAATCATTTCTGGATGATTCGAGTGGAACTCTTACGGATTCCTCAAGAACCAATCTTGCAGGAAGCCTGGAGGCTCTTGCTCAACAAAATACCGCTAATACATCAGAGGAGAATAGTAGTAGCAACAATAGCGATAATAATGCAGTCCAAACTGCTCGCACAGGCGGACTTTTAGGTATACCCAGAGATCTTCCATCTGGGATTAATATAGTATTGATAAATTCACCCCGTAGTACGAGTAGTGGTACGAGTGGTAATACGAGTAACAGTGGTAATTTAGAATATGTAACCTTTTATCCTGATAGCAAATCAGAGGACTTTGAAGTGTACCTGCAAAGCTCATCCGGGAAGGTATTTTTCCTCAGTGTTTCAGAAGCCACTGGAAGAATTAGTATAAGAGAACTGACCAGTGAAGAGATAGATCAACTTGGTTTAGGTGTTAAGCAAGAATAAAGACAGAAGGATGATTGATGAAAAGTGAGTTTAATGTTGAGAAGCTTATTTAAGCATTACCATAGAAACAGACGAGGGTTTACACTTATTGAAGTCGTCGTGGCGTTAACTATCGCCTCATTAGCTTTTCCTGCGCTCCTCAAAGCTTTCTCTCAGGGAGTAAACAGCTACTCAGTGGTCGAAAACAAAACTACTGCATATTATCTTTTAAGATTAAAGATGGGCCAGATGGAGATGACGGGTTATCCAGAGACAGGCAGAACTGACGGTGATTTCGGTAATGATTCACGCTTTAAGTGGGCAACAGAGGTAGCAGATACGGATACTGATGGTCTTCGTGAAGTAACAGTCTCAATAACCTGGGAAGAAAAAGGTCAAGAGAAAAGTCTTCAGCTTGTTACTTATATGTCTGATAGGTCTATCGAGCAACAGCAACAAGGGGGGACAACTGGTTAATGTCTCTTATGGAAAAAAATCACAGTTTTATAACTCGATGCTGTAAGCTTCGCTTATTTTGGCGGATAGTATACTCGTGGGCACCAAACCTATCTCGTTCTCGTGGTTTCACGCTCATTGAAATAATGGTGGCTACTGCCATATCCATGCTTATCATTGGCTCAGTTTATGCGGCATTCAAGACGTCCCTTAAAGTATATCAGCAGGATGAAACCAAAATCATCATGCTTCAAAAGTGCAGGGCTACTCTGGATCGCCTGGCGCAGGATATTAGCGATATGTTTTACGCCGACGGGGATGATGAATTGACGCTTATGGCAGAAGATTTTGCTGATAGTGACACAAATATGGACCAAGATATGATAAGCTTTGTTGCCATTACTAATCCAAACCTCAAGAAATACGTATCATCTACAACCGATGAAAACACTACAAAAACGGTAGTTAACGCTCAAACAGGTGAAGAAACAACTGAAAATACACTACCAAGCGATATGGCAAGGGTCATATATTACATAGGACAAAATCCAGAAGTTGATAATGTGTTAAGCCTTATGCGAGTAGAAACTTCTGATCTCAATACTCAGAATGTGCAGGACCTAATGTCTCAGTTGCAGGTTTCACCATCATCTTCAACACAGTCGTCATCATCTTCTGCTCTTAATGATGAAGATCTGCAAAATACTTTAAAGTCATCAATACTCGTGGATAACATTGCAGGATTAAATATAAGATACTTTGACGGAACTGATTGGGTTGATACCTGGGACATGGAAGAAGAAAAAACCATTCCGAAAGCGGTTGAAATCACGCTTTCTGTGACGGATCCTGAAAACAAAGATAAACCCATAACACAAGCAATAGTCGTGTATCTTCCTTTTAGCGGTTCCTCAAACCAGACCGCCGGGACAGGTCAGAATACTAGCGGAACCCAATAGTATAAGCCGGGAATGTGATAAATATGGCATGGGAAATTAGAAATGATATTAATAGAGCAAAATATCTTATAACCACAAACAATAAGTGTGGTTTGTCGCTCATAGCTGTTCTCTGGATGGTAACTATATTGACTGTTCTGGCATCAGAATTTATGTATTCTTTACAACTTGAGGTAAGGACATCCAGAAACTGGAATGATCAGGTGAGTACTTATTATGCGGCTAAGGGTGGCTTTGAGACAGCCATAGCAAATCTGAGAGTTGATGAGACGGGGTATGACTCACTTGACGAGGATTGGGCGCAAGGATATACCGGTGAACTCAACAACTGTAGTTTTGATACAAAGGTAATAGATGAATCGTCAAGGATAAACATCAATACAGCAGACGAAGCTACATTACAAAAAGTCATACAATATTGTTTAACGAGTCAGCAGTCTACTAACAGTGAGGAATTATCTGAATCAGAGGTTACTACACAGGCTCAAACACTAGCATCAGCCATTGTAGCAAAAAGACCATATAGAACCACTGCTGAAATGGCAAAAGCTGAAGGCATGACCCCGGAACTTCTGTATGGCTATACCGGTGAATCTACAAATAATCAAAATAATCAAGGCACAAATCATGTAAATACTAATACCAACACTAATACAGATAACACTAGCACAGATGAAGAGCAAAAGATTATACCGTTGGTTGACGTAACAACAGTGTTTTCGTTAGATAAAAACGTATCAAGTGATGGACAGAAACGGATAAACATAGACTCCGCCGATGCAAATCAAATACAGCAAGGCGTTAATCCTCAAGGACAGGGACAGCAACAGGTTATAACACAGCAGGAAGCCCAAGCGATTGTTGATTACCGAAGCCAATCAAACAATAATCAGAGCGGACAAAATAACACTGGTACGCAAACTCAAAACACTACGGGTGGACAAACAACTACAACAGATCAAACTCAACAGAGTGCTAATCAGACGTATAAAAGCATAACAGACCTTCTAAATGTTCCTGCTATTTCTCAGCAAACTTTGGATTCTATAAGAAACAATATTGATATTCAAGACTCGCAACAGGGCGGTCAGCAAGGTGGTCAGCAGGATGGTCAGAACCAACAACAGCAGAAAATAAACATTAATTCAGCAAGCGCAGATCAGTTGCGAAGCCTCAGCGATCGGATTGACGATGGGATCGCAAATGACATCATTAATTACAGGCAGAACAATAGGTTTAATAGTGTAGACGATCTCTTACAAGTTAAAGCAATCTCAATTCAGGATTTGAGAACTATTATTGATAAAGTTACTACAACTGATGATGCAACCTTGCAGGGAAAAATAAATATCAATACTGTACCCTTAGAAATTCTTGAAATATTACCGGGTATGGATGAACAAAAGGCTAACGCAATAATTGCCTATCGTGAAGAAGGAACAAGCCTAGCGGGAACAACTAATACTCAAAGTATCAGTCAATCACAGGCAGGACAGCAACAAGGCGGACCTTTTGACAACTCAGGTAAGCTCATGGATGTGCAGGGGATTGATGAAAATACTTTCAGGCAGTTAGTTGATATAATCACGTATCGCACCTACACTTTTCGGATCGAGTCAACGGGGAAGTCACAAGACGAGAAGATCGTCAATGGCTTCACTGCAATTATTGATCGCAGTGGAGACAGTATAAAGATTAAGTATTGGAAGCAGTAAATAAATTAGAAATTAAAGGATGGGTTTCGACCATAAGGAGAGCAATTTGGCAAGGAATAATATTACAACAGTTGATATTGGCACTAATTCTGTCAAAATCATGCAACTCGGATTGACACAATCAGGATTGATTGTCTTAAATCATGGTGAAAAGGCATATCCACGTATATCAGCGCTGGATAAAGTCTCGGATGAAGTGATTATAGAAACCCTGACTCAGTTGATCAGCGAAAATGGTTTTAAAACGAGAAACGTGGCTCTTTCGATTCCGAGATACTTGGTAACTGTTAAGGGTCTGTCAGGGCTCCCCGGTTCTGCCACTGATGAAGATATAAATAAAATGGTTCCCATACAGGTGGAACCAGAGCTTCCTTTTACTATTGCTGAATCAATCTATTGCATCTATAATCATCAGCGCTATGAGGACAATATGTCGTTAGAAGTGGTTGCTGCCAAGAGAACAGCAATTGATAGATATCTAAATATAGCAGAGAAAGCCGGGTTAAGATTAGATTTTATAATTCCATCAGCTTTTGCTACTTATGGAGTAATTTTTGATCAATTTAAGGATAATCTTGCAAACAAAAACATAGCTGTCGCAGATATTGGTGCAGGGGGAACCGACATCTGTATTATCCAGCATGGCAGATTGGCATTTTCAAGGAGTTTTACCTATGGTGGTAATAACCTGACGCTGTTGTTTGAAAGGGATTCTGGACTTTCTTATGAAGATGCTGAAGCATTAAAACATAACGACTCTAGCGTTCTTCCTGGATCGGAGGAATCATCAACGCTCACATGGGCTGAAAACTTCGCCGCTCAGGTAAACCAATCTATTCGGGCTTTTACTGGAAAAGAAACGAATGGTGGAATTGATACTTTATGGTTGTGCGGCGGGGGATGTGTGATCCCTGGATTGGATAGTTATCTGAGCAATAAACTCGGGATGGAAGTTAGTCTTCTGGATAATTTCCAGAATATTGAAACCCGTCTAATTAAAGATGCAGATTCTATAACTGACAGACAACTGACTGTTGGCTTTGGCTTGGGTGTGATTGCTCTTGCAGGTAAAGAAAGAACGCCAACTGTTAATGTCAACATGCTACCACCTGAGATCCTTGAAAAAGCCAAGCGATTCCAACGTAGAGTGCTAATCGCAGTATCTTCTTTAATGGCTGTTCTGGTGTTAGTTGGTGCTGTTTGGTTGTTTGCCAATTGGCGAAATGCCAAAATTGAGCGATACAATGACGTAGAAGCAAAACTGCAAAAGCTGGAGAAGGATGTCGTTACGATTCAAGCAAAAGAAGCTTTTGAAAAGAGTATTCTGATGGATAAAATTATGGTTCCTTACGTGACACCGCTTGATATACTTCGTGAGATGCACGAAAAATTACCAAACCGTGAGAGGATAGCACTGTCTAGCTTTGATCTGAATAGGAATGGAAAGTTGGTTATCAGTGTAGAGGCTATGTCTCACGCTGATGTAGGTGAAGCTGTTCAGGTACTAAGCGATATGAAGGTATCAGAGGATAAAAACCTTTTCAGTGACGTCAAAAATGGCGCCGTTTCTAAAGTGACTAAAGATAATAAACCAATACTTCAAGTGCAAATTACCTGCACATTGAATAAAGAAGCAATACAACAGAGCGATAAAAATGAAAAAAATAACAAATCGTGAGAAAGTCTTACTGGGGTCCGGGGTAGTAGTAGCTATAGGAATAATTGTATACTTTTTCCTCTTGCCCGTTCTGGCGAGTAAACAGTCAAAATCAGACCTAAAAACCAAGCAGGAAAAGCTACAATCTATTGAGCAACTGAGAGCTATGGAGCCGATGATAACTGAACTGGAAAAGAACATGAGAAGCCAGTTGGGTTATAGTCAAATAAGCTTTGAGCGCAACTCGTCAGCAGATGCAGTGATAATGAAGCAACTAGCTCAAATTGCGAATCAATCAGATATCAAAGAGATCGAGCAACTGGACGTCAAACCAGATAAAAGTAAAAAGTCACTGACGGACCTAAAGGGCGATCAAACAACTCTAAAATCTACAGTTGATCGTCTGTACATGTCTCAAATAACAATGGATAAAGACAATCCAAAAGACAATCCAACAGTACCAAAAGAGACAAATAAATCAGCCGGTGAAAATCCAAAGAATGTTAAGGCACCCCAAGAGAGCAAAAAGGATTCTGATAATTCAGATGAGACGTCAGTGACCAGTGGTTTGATATTTCCACTGATCCCACAAGATATACCAGAAGCGGCAAAGCAAGCTTCGATCAAGTTTGTACAGGCACACGATGGACAGACAATAACTAATGATAACGTTGATGAAATTATCAGTTCTTCGGGGATAAAAGATAAACAGGAAACTGATCGCATAAAGAAAAGGTTGATTATGTACGGCAATCGGATTAGAGAAAAGAAGAATGAAATTTTTGGCGAACTCAATAAATTGGGAATACTTCAAGATCCAAAACTATCGGATAAGGCGGGTAGATTTACCGCAAAGATGGTGTTTAAGAGCGATATTGGACAATTGATTCGTTTGTTATACAACATACAAACTTCTGCTAGATGGGTTAAAGTTGATGGTATACAGATCACCATGGCAGATCGTCAGAAAGCATTACTAGGTGTTGAACTTAGTCTTACTGCGATAGCAGTTTATGATTGAAAGATTTACTTAGAAAGGATGTGAAAAGCCGTGTTGCGCAGGATAAACGTTTTGCTCATTGTAGTATTGTGTATAGCAACTCTCATTTGTTTTATGGCACTCGCCCAAGATAAAGCTAAACTTGAAACCAAAGATGGGGATCTGATGATCACCGATGAAAAGGTTGATGCTCCGAAAGATGGCAGTGCGCAAAAAATACAAGTCTTTATGAACTCAAAGGATGGCAAAACTATCATAATGGATGCTAATGACTCTAACGCTGGCAGTGGTAAGCGTGCCAATAAACGCTCTGGAATTCAAGGAACTTCTGAAGGAAACCGCCAGCAATTTCAGATGTCACCTGATATGATGAAAAAAGATGGTTTATCTCCAGAAAAAATGAAAGAGATTGAAGCCGACAAGAAAATGCGTGAAAAGCAAAATATGGGCAAAGAATCGGCTGGAACTCCTGCACCGCCCGGGACTCCACAACCACAGCAAAACCAATCCCAAGGGCCTGGCACTCCTGATTCAGGACTTCAACGCTACCTTAGTGTCATAATGAACAAAAACCTTTTTATGCCTCTGGGTTCTGGTCGCAAAGAGCAAAAACCATCTTACGTTCTCACAGGGGTAATATCTGACGACTCGGGCAAAGCTGACAACAAAGCTATTATTGAGCAGGCTGGTGGTCAAAGAAGTTATTTTGTATCTCCGGGGGAGTCAGTGGACGATGCAAAGGTTACTGAAATAGATGAATGGCAGGTTAAAATGGATCGCTCTGGCGAGCAAATGACCTTAAAACTTGGTGAAGGAACTCATAGCGAAGTACCACAAGGTTTTCGTGGCGACAGAGAAGGTTCAAGGGGTTCTGCGCCTGGCGGTGGTAGAAAAGGTGGTTCTGATAAACCTGCCGGGATGTCCGGGGGGGGAGATAACTTCAATCCAGATGATATTCCGCCATTTGTAAAACAGATGCTTCAACAACAGGGCATCTCAATAGAGGATCTCAAGAATAATCCCGACCTCAGAGAAAAGCTTAAACAGCAATTCCAGCAGAAATTCGGAGGCGGCGGTGAAGGTGGCGGGCAAGGTAGACGGGGTGGACAGAACAACTAAGCGTTTTTTTAAATGTTAATAAGCATTTTTAAAATATAATATTTTTGTGTTGATTATCTACAAAAGGGGTTAGAAGCTTTTTGGTAAATATAAAAGACTAACTGTTTGATAAATACTCTTTTTCGGAGGAAGAAAAGCATGAACTACAGGGCTTCAAGAATACCCGGTGATAGACGTCAAAGGCTTTTGTCTGGCATTTGCCAACTATGCAACATCCGACGTTTAATGCCGGTTTTGTTGGTGTTTATACTTATTGTATCCTTATCGAGTGTGACGGTAGCTCAAGGACCACCGCAGGGTCCTCCGGGGGGGCCAGCCGAACAAAAGGATATGAGGGTCATTGAGCGTGATAAAGATGGAAAAGCTTCTAAAATATCGTTTTTTAACGTCATAAACGCTAATATCAGTGATATACTTAAATTCATGAGTGATGAAACGAACCTTACCATAATTTCAAGCGATAAGGTACAAGGGAAGATCACCCTCGTGAATCTGAAAGGTATCTCTGTAAACGAAGCATTGGAAGCTCTTAAAACCGCTTTGAATACTCTGGGATTTACAATGGTTCGGGTCAATAGAACTATAGTTATAGTGCCTGTTGCTGATGCAAAGACAAGACCGTTGAGGGTACAGATAGGTTCTGACCCAAACATGATTGACGCTACTGATGAAATGATTACTCAGATAATGCCTCTTAGCACTGCCGATGCCGCAGAAATGGCTCAGAATCTTAAAAACCTGATACCAAAAGACGCTGATATGTTTGCGGATACTACTACCAACTCATTGGTTGTCACAGATACTTCGGCAAATATACGCAGATTGGCATTTATAATCAAGCAACTTGATATAGAGCCTTCAGGAATATTGAAAACAAGGATCTTTCAATTGAAATATGCCAGCGCAACTGAACTTGCAGATACCCTTGATAATATGTTCCGTCAGGGGATTGAGACAGCCAGAGCGTTCCAGAAGATGAGCAAGCGTGGTCCAGACGAAATGATGAAAATACTCGATCAAGCGAGACAGTCTGGTAGGATGCCCAACCGTGGAATTGATGTCGTTAAAGGACAGGTGCTTATCTCTGGTGACGAACGTACAAACAAACTGATCGTAACTGCTTCTGAGGAAAATCTGGAGATTATCGCAAAACTCATAGAGGAACTGGATTCCAGTCAGATCGCCCAAGCAGAGGTTAAGATATTCCTTCTCAACTCTGCCATAGCAGAAGACGTAGCAACAGAATTGGAGGCTTTATTGCAAGGCTCTGGAGGAAAAAATCTTCCACCATGGGAACGATGGCGTGCTAAGGAGTTGCAAACCACAACGAAAGGTATACAAGGCGACGTTAATATTACCTCGGATGAACGATTAAATGCAGTTATGGTTTCATCCGACCCGCAGAATTTTGTAATTATAGAAGATATAATAAAGCAACTGGATCAGCAGGTAGCACCGCAGGAAGTTATCAAAATATTTCCTCTCAAATATGCCGATGCTAGCTCTGTTGTTGAGAACTTAAATGATCTTTTCCAGGGAACGCAAGATCAGAGTATGCCATGGTGGCAACGTTCGGAGATGCGGTTTCGAAGGCAGATGAACGGTGAAAAAGAAACGGTCACTGGAATACAGGGAACTGTCAACCTTGTTGCAGATACCAGATTAAATGCTGTCGTAACCTCTACTGCCGCCGCTAATATACCAATACTCCAGGACCTTGTCTCGAAATTGGACATCTTAATTCCTGATCTTGAAACCGATACCAAGATATTCCCATTGAAACATGCAGATGCAGAAAGCGTAGCAGAGATAATTAACAACGTCTACCAGGGGGGGAACCAAAGTAATAGAGGCTCGGATTTTTTCTTCTTCTTGCCGAGATCGTCCCGTGGCAATAAATCGGGGACAATCACAGGCACTATAAGCGTAGAGGCTTATACAAGAACCAACGCTTTGATCGTTACTACTTCATCAGGAAGAAACTTTGAGATCGTTCAAAAGCTCATAGATCAACTAGATCAAGATACCCCGTCAGATTATAAATACAACACAATTATCTATCCTCTGGAATATTCGGACGCCTCAGAAATGCAAACGTTGTTGAACAACATATTCTCCGATCAAGGCACCAGTTCAAGGAATAGAGGCGGCGGTGGTGGACAAATGAACTTTTTCAGGATGATGATGACGGGAAGAAGCCCTGTGCCAAGAGATACTTCTACCATAGTTGGCCAGGTTCAAGTCAACTCAGATACAAAGACGAACTCTCTAATTATCACTACCGCCGAAAGAAACTTGGATACTGTGAAAGATATAATTAAGCAGTTAGACGTAAGCCGTGGTCAGGTTTGGATGGAGATCAAAGTGCTGGAAGTCACACTCGGTGAGGATAGTAGGCTCGGCGTTGAATGGAGTTGGAAGGAAGGCAATCATCTCGGAAAAGAAGGATTATCAGCACTACTGGGTACTGATTTTAACTCGAGCACTGATACCACTGGATTCACCTATAAGGTTTTTAATAAAAATCTCACAGCCACTCTAAATACGCTTATGGAGGAGAATAAAGTTGAGGTGCTTTCTGCACCGTCAGTTCTCACCCGTGATAACGAACCGACAGCCCTGACAAGAGGCAGAGATATACCTTATCTAAAAAGTGTCAGGACAGATCAGTTTGGGCAGGATATATTTGACTACGATTTTGTACGAGACGTTGGTATAACTCTAAACATAACCCCGCACATAGCAAAATATTCCACAAAGTCAAAGACAATGAAGGAAGGCGAGAAACGCACCATTGGGTTGGAAATTAGCAAGGTTAATGTCAGTAGCTTCATCGAATTTACAAGCTTCAACGCTCCTGTCACTGCAAATAGTAACCTTTCTACTTACGTTGACGTCGAAGATGGCGATCAGGTAGCCATCGGTGGAATGATTAAAAAAGAAACATCAAAAAACTTACGTAAATTTCCGATTCTTGGTAGCATCCCATTTATTGGAAGGTTGTTTAACAGGACAGACGATACAGTAGACAACACACAACTCTGGATACTTATCACTCCACACATCATTGATATTAATAAACCTGAAGACAGGGAAACATTGCGACAGCTTCAGGAAGAGCAAAGAAAACAAGTGGAGATGAAGATGATTGAAACCGGAATGCAAGACAACAATACAGATAATAAGGATACTAATAATAAGTCCGAAAACAAATAATTGATGTGTGGTTATAAATCAAACTATGAAGCTAACAGGGATAATTATACTCTCAGGCATAATTCTTTTAGTTGTGTTCGGAGTTTTATATTATTATGTGTTTACAGGGGTAGTAATAGTTAATTCTTTAAGGCCTTTGGACGCCATAGTGAAGATTGACGATGATGAGATAGGCACTACTCCATTAAAATACAGGCTTCGTTCAGGAACTTACAGAATTAGGGTATACAAAGAAGGATTTGAGACGTGGGAAGGGCAGATTACGATCAGTGGAACTGCCCCACAGACAATTACTGCGAAACTGCGCTTCTTGCTCAAGAGTGAGCCACCGGGCGCATTAGTCAAGGTCAACGGTAAAGAATTCGGCACGACTGACACAGTAATTGACCTTTCCTCTGGTGTTTATACGTTTGAATTCCAAAAAAAAGGTTATGGTAAAGTAAAGTATATGGCTGAAATACCGCATAACGTAAGTGAACCACTCCCTATTGCACCATTAGTTCTCATCAAAGATATTAAAGCTGAACAGGCGGAGGCAATTGCATCTGCGATGCCAACAGCACCCACCGGGTATGGTTCTATTCAGATCACATCAAACCCCGATGCGCAGGTTTACCTTGACGGAACACTTCAAGGAGAAACCCCTTTAACTTTGTCTAAGGTCGCAGTAGGAAGCTATGTCCTTAAACTCTCAAAGGAAGGATATAAAGACCAGAAGCAGACTGTATATGTAAATAAAGGTGAAACAACTAAAATAGCCGGAGAACTCAAACCAGAGCAATAGCTTATTTTAACAGTGACCAATTGACGTCTGCATTCTTTAATAGAGCATAATCCAAAGACCCGGGAGGGTTATACGATTCAAGAGATACATCAACTATCAAACCAGGATGTTCTCCATGCAGATACATTATTAATGCAAATAGGCCATCATAAATATTCCAAATAGATTCCCCGCTGGTACGATGCAGATGCCCTTCTGCAAAGCAACCCCCTACGTCAGCAGTTGGAATGATCGCACCCGTTAATTTAACATAATCCAGATTAAGTTCTTTCACCAGAGAATCTATCTCATAAGCCATGTATAACGCATACTCGCTTCCTAAGCACATCAGTTTTGACTGAGTGTCTGGAACTTTGTAATCTGCACCATCCTTTGACTTGACAGTCCATTGTGGATACTGAATAAATACGGTGCTATCTGGTTCTGCAACAGCCACGTCAACGCATAACCCAAGCTTCATCCCCGATTCATGGGCTTTTTCACTAAGGTTTTTAATGTAAGCATTCTTCTCATAAGTCCAATCTCCACGTTTATCTGTCCAATTCCCTGAAAGGCAAAACACATTAGCGCCTGATTCTTTTGCACGATTCATTTTTTCAATTACTTGAGTCTCTGTTGTTTCTGCGGAGACTTCCTCAAATGATGCAGAATAACTACGTTCGTTTGTCAGTGATATATACTCAGATACCAATTCATAAAACATTGCTTTCGATTCAGCAGGATTCCCTTTGAAGAAAAAGACAAAAATTGCCGGGCTTGTGAAACTCTCCCCCGGCGCTAATTGAATTTCAGGGGCATACGGTTCGCTATAAGGCTTCATCCCAACTTCTATAAGTCCGGGTTTTGAATAGATATTATAGTATTTCAACACTCCGGGAGTTTCATTACCCAATATAAAACCTTCCATCAAATGAGTATTGATAACCACAGGTGAAAGACCAGCCATATTTTTATTATCCAAATATTCTACAAGATCGTGACCTTCGATATCAGATTCCAGACCCGGTAACAAATTCAGACTTTCTGGAACTATACTATCTACTGTTATAGATGAGCCTGTTGGATTCTCAATCTCGATCCATTTTCTTATAACAGGTAAATGTGAATAAACTTCGTATAGTAATTTGAAATTTAATGTTCCAATCCCTTCCAGTTTTGCTTTAAGATTAAGTTCTAATCCTTTTATATCACCATTACTGATTATGTTATGAGAAATATATTCTATATTGTCAGTTATACCTGAGACTTGTGCGCCATTCATCCTGAATGAAAACTCTTCGCTTAATGTATTCACGTAATTATGCTGAGAAAGCTTGTTTGTAAACGTTGTGGTGAGAATATGATTTGATTTCTTGTCCACGACAACCGTTCTCTCTATAAGTTCATTCCCAATGCGAAATGAACTAGATTGTTCACTGTATTGAACATATACACTATCAAGAGGTTGTATTTCTATTTTGACAGTAGGTTTTGTTGTTTCTTTCTTCTCGTTGCAGGCGAAAGATAGCAAGATAGGGATTATAAGAAAAAACTTAAAAATATTACGCTTTATATAGTAAGACATCATTTTCATTATCGGCCTTATGTAACGAGTAACGTTTTATCTGTCACTCGTTACTCATCACTAATTATTTTCCTAGTTTCTTTGTAAAAGCAAGATTCAGTGTTGCAGCGGCTTTCGGATCACTCCCACCCGGAGTTTCAAGGACCATGTAATCGTCATAGCCTATAGCTTTTATGGCTTCGCTTACGCCTTTAAAATTAACTTTACCGTCACCGAGCATCTTATTCTCAGTGTCTTTAATATGGAACATGCAAATATTTTTACCTAACTTCATTATCTCCTCAACAGGGTCTTTCCCCCAATGTGTCATATTCCCCACATCATAATAGGCCTGTACGTATTTAGACCCGACTTTGTCAATAATCATCAGGAGTTGATCCGCGCTGAAGGTTGATTCTAGCCCTAGAGTTACTTTATACTTATCAGCAACTTCAGCGAGTTTTTTGAAGCCATCAACTAGCATATTCCACGTATCATCTGCCCACTTGTCTGCATCACCTGGGAACATAGGAACAAGAATCCACTTTGTACCAAGTGGTTGGCATACCTTTATAGTGTGCTTCATCATCTCGATACCTTCAGCACGCTTGTCTGCGTCAGGAAGCGCAGGATGTAAGCCCGCAAATACACCGGGTGAAAGTGAGCAAACTTCCACACCATTCTTATCTGCCAGACCTTTGAGTTTCTCAACACCGCCTTCCGTCCAGAGCAACTCACTTTTGTAATTTCCGCCGATACAGAACTCAATACCGTCAAAACCTAGTTTTTTTGCTGTCGCAAATTCGCTTTCCAGTGGTTCTCCCAACATTCCGTTACGTATTCCGTATTTCATAGTATTCCCCCATGAGTTATAAGGCAATGCAAAATGATTTTACAAAGCCATTGGCACAGGTCATCCTAAATCAGCATATAACATTATAATATTATAGCAAACAAAACCCGATATTTCATCAACTAATGTGGTTAATGAAAAATACTTGATGAAGATTAGACTTGATGATATAATACCTAGATAAATATAGTTATTATTATAAATCTTATGGACTTAGCCTCACGTGATATAAAAATGGAACAAATGTCGATTTAGGTTTTGTTATTAAAGGTAAAGATGATAATTATGTAGTGTTTAACTGAGAAATAGTATAAAGTTAAAAATTAGAAAGTAATTTTATGATTGAAGATATTTATCTACAAAAGTTTCTTCTCGGAACGAAATATTGTGATACGGATGATCCAATAATACGCCTCATAGCAAAAGAACTTTCATTAAATAGCAATGGTAACGACGTATATTCTGCTGTTAAGATATTCAATTGGGTGCGTGATGAGGTTAAATACAGTTTTGATTATTGGAATGTGAGAGCATCGGAAACATTGCAAAAAATGAATGGTATGTGCGCAAACAAGGCTAACCTTCAAATTGCTATGCTAAGATCAATCGGTATTCCTGCCGGTTACATGGTGCTTCGTATAAAGAAAGATGCCTTAAAAGCCATAGCAATTGATGAGTTATATGACAAAAGCCTAGACATGATCATTCACGTTTATTGCTGTGTAATGTTAAATGGTAGATGGGTTGGTGCAGACGCAACGGTTGATCGAGAGCTCTATGACTCCGCTTATGTAGACATTCCAGACTGGGACTACGTTGAATGGGATGGATACAATAATATTCATATATCTGATAATTTTATAACTTACGCTTCTGGACCATATCCCAACCTTGATGAATACATGGATATGCCTCATAGATTCATGAATGAAGATATAATGAATAGGGCTAATAACTACATTAAAGGATTAAGATCGAAGGTGAGATCCCTAGTTGGCAAAGTATGAGGAAAGAACATATAGGGAATGGGTCAAAAACGATGACCTGATAACCATTAGGATTGTTGAAGATGAAACAGACCTTCTAGTGTCAGGAACTACAGATCTGACGATACCTGCAAAGAAATCTGTTTATAAATACCGTAAACAACTCAAGGACTATATTGCTAAAGATCAAGATTTTCTGGTAACTCTTGAACCTATGATGGTGGGGCAGGAGGCGCCGGAAATCGTCAGAGACATGGCTAGGGCGGGTTGTATTGCAGGTGTGGGACCTATGGCGGCTGTGGCTGGCGCTATTGCCGAATTTGTCGCAAAAGACCTAAACCCTTTAGGTGAGCAACTCATAATCGAAAATGGCGGAGATAATTTCATTAAATCATCCATTGAGCGATCTGTTGGTGTTTACGCTGGAAAATCATCCTTTACCGGCAAAATCGCTTTACGGATACAACCAGAACAAACCCCTATCGGTGTCTGCACTTCATCTGGAACGGTGGGACATTCCCTTAGTTTTGGAAAAGCGGATGCTGTCATCATCCTATCAAAATGGACTGCCCTTGCTGACGCAGTTGCCACAGCAACAGGAAATATTGTCAAAACAGAGAACGATATTCAGAAAGGTGTGGATTTTGCCCGATCTATTGATCATATCGAGGGTGTAGTCGTCATCCTCGGATCAAAGATAGGTATATGGGGAGATATTGATATTGTAAAAGTATAGATGATTCGACGTCATTTGATTTCACTCAGACCAGATTGTGATCATAAGATAAACAAAAATCTTGCTTTTCGTTATGTTTTATTGTAATATGGGTAATATATATACATCTAATGGATTCTGTCTTTCTCTAAAAGACGAAAATAACTGGTGGATAACTGGCGACTGTGACAATAAAGAGTTAGTGTCTAAACTCGCAACCATAATGAGACTGGAAGAATGTGTACCGAAAGATTCATTCCGAATCATTTTTTCTAGTGATGATTCCAAAGTTATTAAAGGAAATTCTCATCCTGACATAAACGTATCAAAATCTCTACCCGAATGGAAATTATATGAATTTGGAGAAATACGAATATGGTGCCATAACAGCAGAAATGAAGTTATATGCAAATCAGCAAACAGATCGGATGATTTAGTTCAATACATAAGCATGTGGTTATCACTTTTACCGATATTTCAGCGGAGCATATTTCTAGGGGGATTACCTTTACATGCTGGATTGGCTGAACTTGACGGAAAAGGAGTTTTACTTGCGGCGCCAGGAAACACAGGAAAATCTACCTGTTGCCGTCGTTTGCCAGATCACTGGAAGCCATTATGTGATGATTTAACTCTTGTTGTTCGGGATGAACACAAAAAGTATCATGTTCATCCTTTTCCAACATGGAGTGATTATTTGTTGAAACGGGAAGAAAATTCGTGGGATGTCCAGTATTCTGTTCCGCTTTCAGCGATATTTTTCATTGAGCAAGCTGAAAGTAGCAAGGCTATTCCTTTAGATATAGGGAAATCTGCTGTAAATATAACAGATTCATCTTTTCAGGTTTTAAGCAATTTTTTTAAGATAATGAGTTGGGAGGAGCAACTTACGTTAAAGAAGGGAATTTTTTCTAACGCTTATGAGATAGCGAAAAATATTCCTGCTTTCAGACTTCATGTCAGTTTCAATGGACGTTTCTGGGAAGAAATGGAAAAATCTTTGGTATATAAACTATATACCTAATATTTAAATAATTCTGAGGGTTAAAGTTACATCTTTGAATGTATATTATGGACTATGGTGTTTAGATTTATAAGTAAATAACTGTAAAAGGAGTATAATGATGAATAATGAAAAAGTCAAGAAACTGAAGTGGACGGAACCTGCACTGGAATCTTTGACAGATTATAGAATAACGCATGGTTTAGACTGTAATAGCGGATCTAATGCTACTGATACATGCAACATCGGAGTTTTTGCAGGGGTGAATTGCACGAACGGAACTACAGCAGCATTTTGTAATACTGGAGGTAGTGCACTTACTCACCCTTAACCATACTTAAAGGCTATAAGATTCGAAGGGACAAAGAGTTAAAAGTTATTTTGTAGGTTAGATTGAGGAACGAAATCTAACATAATATTAGTATAGTCGGGTTTCATTGCTTCAACCCGACCTACTGATTATTCATTACTTGCTCAAACGATGTTTTAAATCTTAAATCCTTAAAGTGTTAGAGGAGCATGAGAAATGGAGAAAAAGTCAGAATTAGCGATCTTTGGTGGGACAAAGGCTGTGCAATATGACCCGGGAGATATGTTTACGTGGCCAATCATCACAAAAGAAGATGAAGACAGGGTTCTTGATGTCCTCCGCTGTGGAGGGATGTCGGATATTGACGTGACTCAGAAATTTGAGCAGGAATTCGCTCAATGGCAGGGAACTAAATATGCTCTTGGTTCTAACAATGGCACTAGCGCACTTCACGCCGCCATGTTTGGATGCAAAGTTGGCGTCGGTGACGAGATCATAAGTCCAAGCTTAACTTATTGGGCTTCCGCATTACCATGCTTTTCGCTGGGGGCAACGGTGGTATTCGCAGACATTGATGCTGATACGGTCTGCATAGACCCTAATGACATAGAACACCGTATCACAAAACACACCAAAGCCATTGTTGTCGTTCATTACTGTGGGTATCCTGCGGACATGGACCCGATTATGGACATCGCTAAACGGCACAATCTGAAGGTCATTGAGGATGTTTCTCACTCACATGGCGGGATATATAAAGGGCGTAAAATCGGCACAATCGGCGACGTTGCCGCAATGTCTATAATGAGCGGGAAATCATTGGCTGTGGGTGAAGCGGGTATTATGGTAACGGATGATCTTGAAATCTACGAGCGCGCTATCGCACTCGGTCATTACGAACGTTTTGGTGGAAATATCCAGACTGAATACCTGAAGCAGTTCGCTGGGTTACCAATGGGGGGATATAAATATCGTATGCACCAACTCAGTTCAGCGGTAGGGCGTGTACAATTGAAATATTATGATGAAAGAAATGCGGAGATATTGAAATCAATGAACTATTTCTGGGATCTGTTGGAAGGAGTTCCCGGCATCAAAGCACATCGTCCACAGAAAGGTTCCGGCAGTGAAATGGGAGGCTGGTATGCGGCACATGGGCTGTATCGCCCAGATGAACTAGAGGGTCTGCCTTTATCCCGTTTTGCAGAAGCTGTGAGAGCCGAAGGCTGTGACTGTAGCCCGGGATGCAATTTTCCACTCCATCTACACCCGTTATTCAATACCTGTGACGTTTACGGACACGGAAGACCAACACGATTGGCGAATTGTGATAGGGACATTCGACAACCAATAGGTAGTCTGCCAGTTAGTGAAAAGATACAATCTCTTGTCTACGGTATACCCTGGTTCAAGCATTATCGTCCCGAAATAATAAGGGAATATGCTAACGCTTATCGTAAGGTAGCCGAAAACTACAAGGAACTACTAAATTAAATTGATTGGGATTCCTTGCTTTGTTCAGAATGACGTTTTTTTATGATTAGTTCTGTAGTAATGCAATTACTGCATTTGCGTTAAAAAGCGATGAATAGCTTTACGAAAAATTACAAAGAATGCCCCGTGTTTACACGGGGATGAATTTGTTTATCATGCTCTGGACTCGATGTCCAGAGCATGATAATTTATTCTTCAAACATTCATATTGTGATGTAATGTCTGCATGACAGTCAAAAGTACTAGACATGCAGTTTATGATGCTAACTATCACCTCGTTTGGACACCGAAATACCGAAAATGGATTTTACGTGGTGACCTTAGAGAATATGTATACCAGCTTTTTCATAACATTGCAGAACAATATGATTACGAGATTGATAAACTTGAGATAGCGGAAGATCATATACATATGCTGGTATCTTTTCCGCCACGAGATTCCATTGCAACAGTAGTTGCTCGATTCAAGAGCATTTCTGCAAGCGAGATATTCCGGAATTTCCCTGAGGTAAAGCGAGAACTTTGGAAGGGAGAATTCTGGGAAGATGGATACTTCGTTCGAACTGTTGGAAGTGATGTAACTTCTGAAATAGTTCGCAAGTATATAGAGTACCATCGTACCAAAGAAACGAATCTCCCACAACAACTAGAGCTTTTCTAGGCAAGCTCTTAGAAGCCTCGCCTTTAGGCGGGGTAATTCACTACAAACAATATATTAGTTTACAAAAATTTGTCCGTAGGCTCCTGACGAATCAAGAGCCATTTTTGTATTCAATTCCTGAAAAAGTCTTAAAAGGGCTTTTGAATGTATCTGGCAAACTCTGGATTCTGTAAGAGAAAGAACTTGCCCGATCTCTTTCATAGTCATTTCTTCATAATAATACAAACTGATGACTATTGATTCCTTTTCTGGCAGTGATCTTATCGTATCAGCAAGTATGGATTTTGTTTCATCAGATATAACCTGATCTACAGGACTTAAAGTTCCATTATCTTCAAAATGGGCTTCCAGATGGGTTTCTTCATCATCATTAATATTTCTGGTGCTACTCAAGAAGATTGCAGATGGCCCTATCTGGAGCATCATCTTCCTGAATTGTTCTATACTTATTTCCATACCCTCGGCTAATTCTTCTTCCGAAGGAGGTCGAGAAAGCTTTTGCTCAAGACGGGTATGTACATTTCTGAGTGATCGGAGTTTTTCCTGAATTGACCTCGGTGCCCATTTTAAGTTTCGGATCTCATCAAGCATTGCCCCTCTGATACGGCATTTTGCATAAGTCCTGAAGCTAGTTTGCTCTATTGGATCAAATTTTTCCAGAGCATCCATCAAACCTATTATTCCCGAACTAACAAGATCATCAACGTCACAGCAAGGTGACGCATACACCGAAAACCTTTGCGCTAGGGATTTTACCAGAGGTAAGCATTTTGTAAGCAATTCCTCACGTGCATGGCTATCCTTTTCGAATTTATGACGTCGCCAAAGCTCTTCCAACATTTATCCGTACCTCATGCAGGTTAGATACCCCTTAATCCAACCAATTTTTAATATTTATTTCAGTCTTGACCTTATATTAAATACTTTTACATAACAAAACTTAATTTTAACTATGATTATACCTGTTAGGAGTGACATACTTGCGTCACTCCTTTTTAAGATATTTTATTTTTTTTAGTCAGATTGATTTAATTATGCAGGAGTTGTATTGAGCAATTACTATACCATAATCTTGATTAACGTAATTTTATGTTTAATACTGCATGATTATGTCATTTGCGTTAAACGAAGGAAAGAAATAAAAGAATAGAATGTCTATATCGTAGGAAATAATTTCCTGATAAATAGGAACATTATTCCCTTCTAAGAATATACTGTAATTACTGGAAAATGGTATTATTTCTATATGTCAACAATAATTTCCGCTATACAAAGAAGCTGTAGATACCTTTTCCCATAATCAGCCCAACAATTGACCATATACTGCCGATAGTCAATTGTCCCAGTATCATTCCAAGAAAGAAGGGGATAGCTTTCTGGTGAGCCTTTAAACCGCCTGCCCTGAGTATTATTCCCTTGCACATCCAACCAAGAAAGATAGAGAACCACATCCAGCTTATACTCCATCCACTTGCCACTGCAAAGCCCACTGGATGCAATCTCCACCAGAGAAATGTCCTCCTCATTATCATCAGAAATACCGTAAAGACAAGCCCGAATCCAGCCTGACCGATCACTGCTATGTCCGGAAGTTCCTGGCTGGTAAGAAGGGTCGCTAATCTGCCGTATGTCTCCCACCCGGGACCAAGCGATCCGCCATGTACGCCTACAACTCCGCCATACTTATAAAAAAGCGACAAAAGGACGAGAAAAGCTGATATGGCACCTATAACAAGGGCAATAACCTCGACTCCAAAAATTAGTCTTGGTTTAATCTTCGCCTGTTCAGCAATTTTTAATCCTTCAAGCTGATGCGGCATGGGATGGCATCTATAACCGTAGTTCGTCCAGTAAAGAAGCGCAAAACCTGACAAAGTTTCCGGTGAGAAATGTTTGCTTCCGACTATTGCTGTCATGAGCTTATCAGGCCCAACAAAGTGCAGTTCATGTGTTGGCGGTCCAAGTTCCGCACGCATCCTTGTAGCGGTGATGGAGAATATCAAATAAATTGTAAAGAATATAATACCGGCATAAGGGCTAACCCCAAAGTATGACCAGAACACAATAATCGCAGTAAAGCCTAGAATAGCGCCCAAAACAGCAGTCTTATAACCTATCGGTTCTGATTTGTCTCTTGGTTTTCCTCGTATAGCATTGACGATGGTTTCCTTTATTGTTTTTCTGCTTATCCAGATAACCGTCAAACCTAAACCAAGCCAAGCCCCGCCTTTCTCCCAGCTTAGATACATTCCCTCTATTCGCCAACCGACTGCACTTGCAAAAACAAGCTGAAGTTTCCAGAAAAGGTAAAAAAACCACAATGAGAATGAGAGTTCTAACGGCATCATGTATCCCAAACCGGTAACAAAGGGATAAAAATGTATAGGAAGCCAATCTATTGCGTCCCAGGGTCTTGTATTAAAAAATGGCGCAAGATTATACCACTTGACTCTTGGCGCTGGTATCACGGGGAAAAGCACATGAAGCCCAGCAAGAAGGTCAAGTGTGAAAGCCAGACCAAAACCAATCCAGACCATCTTGTTTTTGTAAAACTTGCCCGATGACATCTCCATCGGTAACTGGATCACTGGATAGCTCAATTTCTCATGCTCAACCCAGCCTTTCCGTAAAATGACGTTTATAAAAAGCGTTGTCATGAATAATGAAAGGATAAATACTAACCAGAGACAGATGGGACGTATCCACACTCTCAAGTTCTCCATCTTCCAGAAAGATGTCTCACCCTCGTAATATCCCTTGAGAACCTTCATATCTGTCACTACAAGGTCTTTGGGTAAGTATGGGGAAAATATCTCTTTCCATTCGTTTTCTGGTGTGGCGAACCATGTAGAGTGTCCCATAATCGGGACAAGTAGGGTCATCATGTCTATTCCGAAAAGTCCGGTAGCTACTGCCAGCATCACGTATATAACAAGCATCTCCTGAGATGTCAGGTTACTCTTAGAAAACTTTCCGACTAGGCTGTTAAGTAACGAAAGTATAAGGATGGTAAATATGGCGTTAAAGAATATAGATAGGACGGTAGCGTGTATTGATGCGATGACGATCTCGCTTTTGACGACCCAGTAACAATTTATTGGTATAAGTATAGCTCCGAGTAACGGCGCTCTTATGCGGCGATATATACTATTGTTTGTCATTAATCTGTTTTAGCAATTCTATATAATAGGCGTAGTTTTCAAAGGGAACCTCAGGTGGAGTCATGTCATCAACAGTTGGAATATATCCACCGGTTTCAAGAAGCGGAAGAACTTTTGTCTCAATAGCTTGTTTTATATGTTCTTTCCCTTTGATCAACGTCTGAATTCCAATATTCCCAATTAATCCAAGAGATTTTCCGTATTCCTTATAAATATCAACTGCATGGATCCCTGTCACTTCTTCAAGTGGCCACGTTGCGTTATAGCCGCATTCAATCGCTAGAGGTAGCACCGGTCGAATATCTCCGCTACTCCACAAACCGATAACAGGTACGTTCTTCGATTTTAGGAAATCAATTACCTTCTTCTGATGTGGAAACCAAAATTCCCGATACATATCAGGCGATATGTGTGATGAGTGCTTAAAAGCTAAATCTTCAGCGATTGCCACAAAGTCAATGCAAACATTATCAAAGAGCTTTTGAATTGCTGCAAGACAAAAATTCGCACAATCCTCAAACATATCGTGAATAAGGTCAGGTTGATCATAGAATGTGAGCATAAAGCGTTCCATACCCATCATGAAGAATGCTAGACGGAAGAAGAACGGATGCAATGTAAGTCCAATCGGATGATCTGCATTATTGTAATAACGGATAAGGTCAGTACCCCAGTTTGCAGGATACCTTTTCGGATCGTCAGGATCAAAGCGTTCCTTCATTAGTTTCCAGTCGTCACGATTCTTGACAGGATGATCGAGATACGAATAAATCATTCCATGATCTCTGCGGTACTTAACTGTGATTCCCATGTGATTAGTTGCTGTGATGTAGTTCTCATCCTCATGGATCAGTTTCGACTCAAATCCAGGCAAGGGATTAAAGTCAATCGGCACGTATTCAATGCGATCCATACCGAGAACATCAACGACGGATTTACTCTCTGGCAATCCCTCTCTGTGCCAGCGTTTTATAGTATCATTCTCGTAAGATTCAACTTCAATCAATGGCAGTCTATCTGCCTTTTGAAAACTCATTATTTTCAGAAAACGCTCTCTATTATTCAATATATTATCCTCTCTCATTTGATATAAAGAGATATTTGGTTCAATATCTGATTTTCATATTAGGTAAATTCATTTTTTGAGAGTTTTGTGGTATTTTAACCCTAAGGGATTCAAGAATAATGGCATAGGGGTCAATGGTTTCTCCAAAAAGTCTGAGCATAATTCCAGGCGTTAATAGAAAACAGTAGCGAAAATATAAATAAAACGGTTATAATATCCATGAAACATGGTGATAATCTTTTTTTTGATTGTTTATAAAAAACGAATGACAACAAAACAATCATACAAAAAAGTTCCCGCCGTCTCCATATCAAATGACACTAAATAGATAAAGTCGAGGATAAGAAATCTGCTAGATTATTATTGTTAAATTAGAACGTAACGCTACAACGTAAAAAGGAGATAAATTAAGATGAAATTGATTATTCGTTGGCTCATAACCAGTATTTCGCTTTTCGTTGCCAATTGGCTTTTACCCGGAATTCGTGTTGTAGGCAAGGCTTGGATTGTTTATGCAATTATGGCTATTGTATTAGGGCTTATCAATGCCATTATACGTCCAATACTCAAGTTCCTGTCATGCCCGCTTATAATACTTACACTAGGTTTATTTACTCTTGTTATTAATGCCGTAATGTTATGGCTTGCTTCTTATATTGCCGTTAAGTGGCTTGATGTTGGGTTTTACGTTGATGGTTTCGTGACAGCATTTTTAGGCGCTTTGATTGTCAGCATTGTATCGGTTATTCTTTCCATATTTGTTAAGAATAAGTAGTGCTTGACCAGATTAAATATTTTGGAAATAGCACACGGATTAATACAGATAAGACTGATCAGCACGGATTAAAATAGTGATCAGTAAACAGTGATCAGTAATTTTATATAGAACTAAATCTTTACTGATCACTAATTACTAATAAATAAAATCCGTGAAAATCCGTCACATCTGTGTAAATCCGTGTGCTATTATTAAGTTTAATAATTAATCTGGTTGACCACTACTCGATCTCTATCGGTATGTTTCCGCTTCTATTTGATTGACTGATAGCAAGGTCAATCTGTCTGTCAATTCGACCATTCATGGCTCCGTATTCTGGTTCCACGTTATCCCGTACAGATTTTATAATGCTTGCCAGTTCCGAGGCAATAGTTATCAATCCATCATTCAGCTTGTAGTTCTTAAATGGATTGTCCCAGATGATCTCCGGGTCTGTGTCAGCAACAAACTTATCCAGAACGTCCATTCCATCTACATTGCATGTCAGTCGTTTGATGCTGATCTGCTGTTTTGTGTCCTTATCTTTGAGAATAGAGATTTTATCACCAACTGCCAAGCCTTTCTCTCCATAAAATTCGGTTGAAGTGATGCTGCGCAAAGGTGATCCCCACGTTAGATTAGTGAAGTGTGAGAATCCCAGAGCGTCATTCTCAAAAAAGTAAACTTCGTCGCACGTATACTCATTGTCTGTCAATGCCCCATGATAGTTGTGTGCTTCAACGTGGAAGTTTGCTTCAATTCCGATTACTCGCTTTATCTTAACATCAAAGCCGATATAGCTTCTGACAAGACTAACAGCATGATAATCGTGTGTCAGGTTATTATTATGACCGCGCCATATTTTGCCAAAAATGCCATTTAATATAAGTTCTCGTTTAATGCGCTCAGACGGCATACGATAAAGATTTTCTGCGACTTCGATGTATGCACCTTTTTCCTGTGACAGCTTAATCAGCATATCACAATCCTCTACGCTTGATGCTAAAGGGGTCTCTGTTATAACACTGACCCCTCGTTCAAGTGCCGCTTTAGAAACTATGTGAGCTTGTGCGGGATTGATGATTACAGCCACAAAGTCGGGTTTTTCTTTATCCAGCATTTGATCAACGTTTGAGTACCAACTCACACCGTATTTTTTTGCCTGTTCCTCACCACGAGGAGCGCCTGTGTTACATACAGCAACAAGGTTCAATTGATCTTTTAGAATATCTATGGTCGGCAACCATGCTCCCGCCGATCTTCGTCCCGCACCAACAACAGCTATGTTCAGTTTATCCATAACAATGACCCTCCAATTAATATCTAATCAAGTTTCGGGAATTCTGTGACACGAAGGTTTGTGCATCCATAAGGGATCAGCACTAATTCTTCCAACAGTTCAGATGAATTTACAGGACTTTCGGGCAAAGTACCTGCGGCATTGTGTTCGATCACCCAATCTGGAATACGCTTTCCTTTTACTTTTGCTACTATTGGCGCGCCATCAGGAGAAAATGGACAATCACCAACAGGCTTTGACTCGAATTTTATTGATTCTTCTGGATTATTCTCATTAATCTGCAAAGCATAATTCCAGGGCGTTGTTGGATACACTTCCCAATCTGCATGTGGTTCTTCTCCACGAATCTTCTTCCATTCTTCACCTATTTTCAGGGAGTAAACCAGCGAACCTTTTTCGATAGAAATACTATTATGATAACGTCTTTGGACTTTCACTTTCATTGGTAGTTGGAGAGTCATTGACGTAGTTCCATTCCATTCCCTTTTAACACAATGAAACGTGCCTGATTTAGCTGTAACGGATTCTTTTCCTATCTTCAGCTCTGCTTTATCTGTCCATTCAGGTATGCGCAGGTAGATCGGGAATTTCGCTGATTTATCTGTTTTTAGAGTGAAGTGTATTTTATCATCAAACGGATAATTAGTTTCAATAGTGACTTTGATCGATGCGCCAGACACTTCAGTATTCACTTCACAAGGCGCATAAGCAACCGCAGATAATTCGCCATCGGGAGTTTTCATCCAGAGATGTGATGCAAACTTAGGCCATCCCTGGTGCATATTTGATGTGCAACAGCCATAATTTGGCTCCAGACCGAATATATTTGAGTCAGGACCATTTGTTGCATACACTCTATCTTCAGCTATCTTACATAAAACCTGATTTGCCTGCTGATCGTATTGATGCGCCCACATATCAGGCTTGAACGTTGCCGGCAATGCGTTAAACGCTATCCTTTCTAGTCTGTCTCCAAAGGCAGCATCACCCATGATACTGATAAGATTCTCAAGGGAGAACATGTATTCAACAACCGCACAAAGTTCCGTTCCCTGAGATGGGTTGAGACCTGCATAATGCTCATCGCCTGAGAATACGCCAGTTACCTGACCGTGATATTTGTCAAGCATCTCCATGACTTGATATACAGATTTGCGATCACCCTCGTCTTGCGATTGACGATACCAGACTCCGGGAGTTTTGACAGCCATAGCGTTATTCACAACATGGGTAGTCAGATCAAATCCGCTTGTGACCCTATCCTTGTATTTAAAGTCTGCAAAGTGATTGCGCCAATCGTATCCTTGAGAATGCAACTTATCTGCAAGCTTTAACAGCCATTCTTCACCAGTGCGCTCATAAAGCCAGTATACTGTCAATACACCATCTGCCCATCGTGATTTTCCCCAATCAAATAAAGGTTTTTCATCCAGTAAAATGTCCAATCTGTGAAGAGCTTTCTCTATGGCAACAGGAACCCTTTGATCCTCGGTAGCCTCATAATATTGCGTCAATGCTTTCATAATTATAAACACTGGCCACGGATCATATTCATGATACTTTTTGTCATGCACAGGACCAAGCCAGCCATCAGAATGTTGATGTATCAATATATAATCCATCCATCTATTTGCTTTCTCCTTGAGTTTTGCATCATCAAGTAAGAAAGCAAGCGGAATAAATCCATCCAGCCAGTATGGAGCCCGTTCCCATCCTTCAGCATCTCCACCGATCCATCCGCTTTTTGCAATGTCCGCCCAGAATTCATCAAGATGACTGCTGAGTCCATTCGCTTGAATACGCAACTGATTAAGTAGCCATCCACGAGGACGAATGTTTCCCAATGGTAAAGGTATAAATGCAAGTTTAGCTAACTTTGAATCTTTTTTCATTTTTAGCTTTCCTCCAAAAAATACTATATTTTCTGCCTATTTATGTGCTGATAAGTTATTTTTCTGATAGAATTATACAATCGAATTTCTACATAAGCAATAGTCTTTTTGTCTCTGAAAATTGTCTTGATTATATGATAAAAAAGTATTAAAATGCGACATAAGATTTTTCATCAAGATAAAGTAGACTCAAAATTGCTCTCTAATTGGTAGGGAGAGAACTCATGTTTCTAAGTATAAGTTATAAATTGGGGATGATTCTAGGGTGTTTAATCATATTCATTTTTGGCATGGTTGTTACAACTTTTTGGTTGCTCGAATCACAAAAAAGTGATGCCGCTATTATCAATTTGGCAGGCAGACAGCGAATGCTAACTCAGAAAATGTCAAAAGAGACACTAGAAGTTCAGAGAGGAATAGAAATAACGAAATATCGGCATGAGTTGCGAAAGACCGCTGAAATATTTGATAAATCCCTAAAAGCTCTAATGGAAGGGTCCGAGGTTTCGACTAACGATGATCGGATTTGGGTTATCCCAACGACAAACGAAACAGAAATTATATCGCAATTGAAAAATGTACATTCCTCATGGAGTAAATTTCATGCGGCAGTGCGAGTAGTGCTAAGTGAAGATAAAGAAAGTATCGCCTTCAATAGAGCAGTGGGAACCATTGAAGCAATGTCCACTCCAATGCTCGAACAAATAAACCAGGCAGTGTCAATGTATGAATTCGCTGCAAATCTGAAAATCTCTCGACTGAAGAATGTTTTAATTGGATTTCTCTTAGCCAGCATAACATTAGCGCTAATCGTATTAGTCCTGATAAGCAAATTAATTATTCAGCCAATCAAACAGGTAGCAGAGCAAGCTCAATCGGTTGCCCGTGTGGATATCACCAATCTTAGCGAAGCAGTCCAAGCAATGGCTCAAGGAGATTTAACCATGCCTATCCGTACCGAAACAAAACCAATGATGATAAGATCAAAAGATGAACTCGGTACGATGGCTCAAAGCCTGAACGGTATTCTTAAACAGACTGACTCTACGATAAAAGCCTTCTGGAAAACGCAGTCCACACTAGACGAACTCGTAAAAGAGATCCAAAGCCTTATCACGAATGCCCAAAACGGCAACTTGAATGAAAGAGGGAATTCTTACAAGTTCCAGGGTGTATATGGTAAGCTTATCCAAGGTATCAACAACCTGCTGAATGTAATAATCTCACCTATTAATGAAGCGACCTCTATCCTAGAGCGAGTGGCGGCTCGTGATCTTACTGTCCGAATGACGGGGGATTATAAGGGAGACTATGCCAAAATTAAAGAATCACTGAATATCGCTATGGATATTGTGCAAAAGCAGATTCTCCAAGAACAGGAATTAACGATAGCCTCTGAGGTTCAAAGCAACCTTTTACCAAAGGAGTTGCCTCAGGTTCCCAGATTGGAGATTAGTGCAATTAACATCATGGCACATCCTGTTGGAGGGGATTACTATGATTTCTTCGTCAATCCATTAGGGCAGTTAGCTTTCATTATAGCTGATGTGATGGGCAAGGGTATTCCCGCCGCATTGCTTATGGCAACAGTGCGTGCAATCTGGAGAGACAATATCATGATAGATACAAAATCTTCGGATGAGATATTAGACGCATTAAACAAGACTTTTTACTTGGATCTTTGCTGTAATAATGGTAGATTTGTATCGGCATTTAGTGCATTATATGACCCCGGCACTTTAACTTTGGAATATAGCAATGGCGGTCATTACCCTCCGTTATATCTTCCCTACGAATCTGACAAATTCGAAGAATTCGATACAGATGGAATGTTGATAGGTATTATGTCCAACTCGAAATATTATGCTGTACAACGTGTTCTTAATAAAGGTGACCTTATAGTCATTTACACTGATGGTATTGTGGAAGCCATACGCAAAAGCGAGTTATTTGGTATAGAAAGACTCAAGGAGTTGATAATCCAAAACAGACGTTACGATGTAAAGGAAATTCAGGGTAAGATTCTATCCGCAGTTAAAGAATATACCCAAGGTGAACCTCAAAGTGATGACATCACTTTGATGGTATTAAGAATTGCCAGTGAGTGATTAACCAAATTGGTTTTTATGTCCGCTCAATTTATAGCAATGTGCAGTAGGTTAAAATGGTCAAACATTTTAACAAAATCTCCATCTTTTATTCTTTACGATAGCTGTGGCTAATGATAATTTGTTACCTTAATTCAGAGAAAAATGAACCATCTCTCTATAATCACTCTTTAAGCTTGCTTATTTTTAAGGATAATTTTTGGATCGCTTTTGGAAGTTGCTCGATCAAATCGCCGGCGATCATTCCTGCTTCTCCGTTATTAATACTTGCCAGATCACCTGCCAATCCATGAACGTAAGTTCCAAGAATTGCAGCTTCTTTAACATCCAATCCTTGTGCGATGAATCCCGATATTGTGCCGGTCAAAACATCTCCAGTACCACCTGACGCCATGCCGGGATTTCCTGTCATATTCAAAAACACTTTTCCCTGTGGAGTTGCAACGACAGTAGGTACGCCTTTCAAAACTAACACAACCTTATTCTCTTTTGCAAAGTTCAGAGCAATGTTTATACGATCAGCTTGAATTTCAGAGATCGGCTTATCAATCAGTCGTGCCATCTCACCGGGGTGCGGTGTCAATACTGCATTCTCTCCAAGTTCTTTTAGGATATCTCTGTATTCTGCAAGGGCGTTAAGTCCATCAGCATCAATCACCTTTGGTACGTTTATATCCCTGCACAGCTTACACACTAACGTTGCAGTCTCATGGTTTCTGGATAAGCCTGGACCTATAGCAACCACGTCAATATTATTAATCAATTGCATAATCCTGTCGTATGCTTTCATAGCAATGGTTTGATCTTCAGTTTCGTATAGTGGCAAGGTCATAGCCTCTGTTAGCTTAACTTCCATTATGGGATTAAGGCTTTCGGGGATACCAAGAGTCACCAGACCCGCGCCAACTCTGAGGGCTGATTGGCTTGCCATAGTCGCTGCGCCTGTCAGACCAATTGAGCCTGCAATGATCAGCACTCTCCCGAATAGACCCTTGTGTCCATCTTTTGGTCTAGGCGGTAGTAATTCTGCAACCTGAGATTCATTCAATAAATTGATAGGTATATTCTGAGATTCTATGACGCTTTCTGGAATACTGATGTCAACTACTTCCAGTTTTCCCACAAAGTTGGCGCCGGGATACAGCAAAAGTCCTCGCTTTGGTAAAGCCATCGTCACTGTAAATGATGCATGGATACAGGGTCCGTACATTCTTCCGAAATCAGCGTCAAGGCCCGATGGCAGATCAACTGCAATGATGGGAATGTTGGTTTTGTTAAGAAACTCGATTAAATTCCCGGCGTAACCTCGAACAGACCCGCTTAATCCGGTTCCAAAGATCGCATCTACTATAAGATTGCCTTGAGAGATGACTGCTTTATGTTTTTCCAGATGATCATCAGACAAAATAAGTTCCAGAGGAAGTTGCATTTTTTGAGCTATCTGAAGATTTGTCAACGCATCACCTGAGAATCTATCGGGTTCAGACAACAGGTACGTGATGACATGATAACCTTTATTTGCCAGATGGCGCGCAATTACCAGTCCATCGCCTCCATTATTCCCCTTTCCAGAGAATATTGACACCTTGATGAATTTGGAAACTGGAAATTCTCTCTCAATGGCACGTACAACGCCTAATCCGGCATTTTCCATAAGCACAATGCCTGGTATACCAAGCTCGTTTATAGTTTGGGAATCAATATTGCGCATTTCATTTGCAGTTACTACTTTCACGTCACATATCTCCGCAATTATTGTGATGGTTCATTTTCCATAATTTTGAACCAACCCCACTATCAAATATGGAAAAAGATATTAGATATTTTCTTATTTACAACCATTACAATAATATTATATCATACTGTATGAATTTATAAAGTGATTTGTGGAAGTTAATCTTGACTCAAAAGAATGTGTAATATATAATTCTAAGTCATAATCAAGGTTGAGTTTAGAAACGTAGAATTATTATGCGTATAATGATGAGTGAATTTTTTTGGTGCCTTAGATTCAAAAAACTTATAAGGAGGGTATTAAAATGGGGAAGAAATTAAAAGCCGGTGCTTTCGGGTCCGGCGGCGTATTCATGAACTTCCATTGGCCTGTGTATAACAGCCATCCAGACGTTGAGTTTGTCGGAGTTTATGATCCAGCAGAAGTATCGAGAAAAAGGTGTTTGGCGACACTGGGACCTTTAGGTTTTAAGGAAAGCCAACTGTTTGATAGTGAAAAGGCATTAGTGGATCAGGGACTTGATCTTGTGTCAGTATGCGTTCCAAACGTTCAGCACCGTTCCGTGGTGATTGCCTGCGCAGAAAAAAAGATTAACATACTATGTGAGAAACCACCAGCCATAAATGCAGGTCAGGTTGCTGAAATGATCAGTGCGGCGAAATCTGCCGGGATTAAGCTAGTATGGCAATTCAACAACCGTTTTCGTCCAGAGGCGCAGTGGTTATGGAAACATATCTTTCCAAGTTCTGAAAGCCCGATAGGAAACATCGTCACTGCTCAAGCTGAATGGGTACGCAGGAATGGCATTCCGGGCAGGGGCAGTTGGTTCACTCAAAAGGCTATGAGCGGCGGCGGTCCGATCATAGATTTGTCTATACACGTTATGGATCTGGCACTCTTTGGGATGGGTTATCCAAAGCCCACTTACGTCTTAGCAACAGCCAGCGACCTTTTCACTAATGATATGGACGTCTGCGGACCATGGGGTTTCTCTGATCCCAATGGTATTATGGACGTAGAGACTGCCAGTCAGGGAATGGTTCTATTTGAAGGTGGTAAGAGCATGCAATACCGCGCATCCTGGGCAGAGCGTATAGTCAAGGAAAGAGTTGCTTGCGTAATGCAAGGCTCAAAAGGTGGTGTTATGCTGGAAAGAACTTTTGGTAAGGATGGCGTAGATGATACCGCTATAGATAAGTGTATCATTGTGCGTCAGTCTTATGGACAGCCTAGCAACGATGAGTTTGTTGGACTACTGGATCCATTTATGGGGCGCCGTGCTTCTGTTAAGGCATTTGTTGATAGCATTGTATCCGGACAGGAAAATCCTTTATTACCGAAACCAGAACATGGTCTAATCATGATGAAGATGATAGACGCTATGTATGAGTCAGCCAAGACAGGCAAACCAGTAGCGATTAGCTAAAAGATGAAGGTGAAAGCATGATGGATGAAAAAGAAACAATTCATCCATCATCCTTTAGCCTTTTCTATTTTTTTATTACCCGATTAATTTCTTAACCTTCATTATAACAAATAACTCTTTAACAGTCTTATGTTTGTATATCTGTGTCTCACCTAAAAATTCTGCAAAAACTCACACAAAATTCGCGGATCAAAGTCTCAATGGTGCTAACCAGATCCAAAGTCTAATAAATGCAGAATTAAATAAATAATTCAAGTTACAACACGCAGAAGTTAAAGGAATAAACATATCAGTTACTATGTTTAATTTTTATGCGTATGGTTATATCCTGAGATCAGGATTAATTTCTAATAGGAGGTTTTAATGAGCTATAAAAGTCTGCAAGGACAAATTTTATTTGTATCAATCTTGTTTGCATTGATAATCGGGTTTGTATTTTTATTGAGTCAACCGTTATTTGCGGAGGATTGGAATCAATGGCGTGGTCCAGACCATAACGGCGTATCAAATGAAACGGGATGGTCAGCTACGTGGTCGGTAGATGGTCCAAAACAGTTATGGAAGTTGTCTGTCGGAACTGGCTATTCATCTGTATCTGTAAGCGATGGTCGTCTATACACGATGGGCAACATGGATAAGACCGATACAATCTATTGTCTGGATGCGAATAAAGGAACTGAAATCTGGAAATATTCCTACCCCTGCGCCTCTGAAGGAAATGGATATCCCGGTACAGCATCAACACCAACAGTAGATGGTGGCTCTGTCTATACTTTAAGCAGAGAGGGACATCTCTTCTGCCTTGATGCAAAGACAGGTCAGGCTCGATGGTCAAAGCACATCTCAAAGGACTTTGAGGCTAATCCGCCCGATTGGGGTATAGCTTGCTCACCTTTAGTTTTTAATGAAAAACTGATCGTTAGCGGAGGCAGAACAATTGCAGTAAACAAAGATACTGGCGAACTTATCTGGAAATCTCAGGATTATAATGGTGGTTATTCATCACCTATTGTATTTTATTATGAAATGAAACCGATGCTTGCGGTATTTAACACACTTGGGTTAGTGATCCTGGATCCAGATAACGGTCAAGAGATCACCCATCAGGAGTGGAAAACAGACTACAACGTTAATGCCTCTACTCCTATTGCCGCAGGTTCCGATATATTCATTTCCTCTGGTTATAACGTGGGCTGTGGGTTATATAAATTCGATGGTAAAAGCCTGACACAGTTGTGGAAAAATAAAAATATGAGGAACCAATTTACCAATTGTGTCCTATATAAGAACCATTTGTATGGTTTCGACGAAGAGCAGTTGAGGTGCTTAGATTTTATGACTGGTGCTGTGAAGTGGACTCAAAAGGGTACTGGTATAGGTACTCTTATGATTGCTGATGGCAAGCTAATAGCCATGACTGCAAAAGGTACATTGTTGATAGCTGAGGCTTCACCGGATAGTTACGGAGAACTTGCTAGTGCAAACGTTCTTAACGGACTTTGCTGGACAGTGCCGGTGCTTTCTGATGGTAAAATCTATTGCAAAAACCATGAGGGTGATCTGGTTTGTCTTGATGTAAAGCAATAAGTAATTAAATAATGTCGGAAGTGAAAATAAATCAAATGGAGGATTTTGTTGATGGCTTTCAATCTAACAATTAAACGTTGTATTATAATAACAATGGCTTTTACGTTTGTATTTTCTTTTGCATTAACACCTTTATCTTTTGCTCAAGATAAAAAAGCAAATTTTGACTGGTATCAATGGCGAGGGCCGAACCGTGACAGTGTATCCACTGAAAAGGGTTGGGCAACTTCATGGGAAGGCGGAACACCAAAGAAATTATGGGGTGCTTCCGTTGGAATTGGTTTCTCGACAGTCTCTGTCAGTAAGGGAAAACTCTACACGATTGGCAATGATAAAAAAACAGATACTGTATACTGCCTCGATGCCAATACAGGAACTCCGATATGGAAATATTCTTATCACAGTGCCAGCGAAGGCGGTGGCCATCCCGGACCATCAGCGACTCCAACTGTTGACGATAAACGTGTTTATACTTTGAGTCGTGAAGGGGAGTTATTCTGCTTCGATGCTGATAATGGAAAAGTTATATGGTACCAGGATGTAAAGAAACTTGGTGCAAAACCGCCTACATGGTGGTTTAGTTCGTCGCCATTAGTATTTGATGGGATGACTATTGTTGACGTTGGAATGACAGTAGCTTTCGATAAAGCTACTGGTAAGGTAATTTGGAAGTCACAGGATTATGAAGGTGGCTATTCTTCACCTTACGCATTCAAACAGGATAATTCGTGGCGGATCGCAGTTTATAATGGGTTTGGATTGGTTGTATTCGATCCCAAAACAGGTAAGGTAATAGGCAAACAGCTATTCCAGATTGAAAACAGAGTCAACGTCTCAACGCCGATAGTGTCTAACGGAAAGGCATTTGTCTCCTCCGGTTATGGCAAAGGCTGCGCCCTTATTGATATCAGCACCAACAACTTCTCCATTGTCTATGAAAACAAAAACATGAGAAATCATTTCAACAGTTGCGTTCTGTTTAATGGTTATCTATACGGTTTTGATGAGTCAGAATTGAAGTGTATGGACTTTATGACGGGTAATGTGAAATGGTCACAAAAGGGGCTTGGTAAAAGCTCTCTTATGATTGCTGATGGTAAACTGATTATTATGACAGAAAAAGGTGAACTTGTGATGGCAGAGGCTTCACCCGAAAGCTATAAAGAGATCTCACGTGCAAAAGTTCTTAGTGGACTTTGCTGGACTGTTCCGGTACTCTCAAATGGTAAAATTTATTGCCGTAATCATGAGGGTGATCTTGTCTGTCTGAATGTTAAAGGCAAGTAACTAATATCTAGTATCTTTTTTTCTATATGCCAAAATGGCATAAATTAATCTTGATAATCGTAATTTATGCCATTTTGGCATTACTAATAAAATCTTTGTCACCATAATAAATACCATCAACCATTGTAAATTGAGCTTCCAGCTTTAATTTGCATATTTCTTAATTTTGGCATAAGTTTTGCTAAAAATAATGATTATAATGAAGTTTATTATTTGATTGAAAAGTACAGCTAAGAGTGATTTATAAAGGTAATAGCAGGTTGTTCCGTTAGATTAAATAAGATGATTGGAAGTGTAAGAAATGGTCCAGCGTGTTTATAAGATATTATTGGTTGATGACGATCAGAATTGTCTGGACGCTGTTGACCAGATTCTACAGCGCGATGGGTATGTCACTATCAAAGCAAAAGAAGGAAGACCTGTGCTAAAGCTACTTTCAGAGAATTTAGTTGATCTGGCAATAATTGACTTCAATTTACCAGATATGGATGGTATATATATACTTCAAGAGATCAAGCGAATGTATGGAAATATACCAATTATAATAATGACATCTGAACATTCAAGAGAAGTTAGAATGGCATCTCTCGAAGCCGGGGCATACAGCTTCGTAACTAAACCTATTAATATACCAAGTTTTAGAAACATTGTCGCAAAAGCATTGCAATCTTTAGGCACGAAAACCATAGAGGTAAGACGTGAATTTATATTTGTAAAATGGTTCAGAGGGTTTACTCGTAAATAAGATAACTAGAGAGATTAGGAATTTATTAGGATCTAAATAACAAATAAACAAACAATAATACAAGGAGAGATTAAATATGCCGAAAGTAATAGGAATAGACTTAGGAACAACAAATTCATGCGTCGCTATACTCGAAGGTGGGGATCCGCAAGTCATTGCTAACGCTGAAGGTATGCGAACCACACCTTCAGTTGTAGCCTTCACAAAAGACAGTGAAAAACTTGTCGGTCAGGTAGCAAAGAGACAAGCTATAACTAACCCAGAAAATACCATCTTCTCTATAAAACGCTTCATGGGAAGAAAATACCACGAAGTAACCGAAGAGATAAAAAAGGTCCCGTATAAGGTAATTCAGGGAAGCAACGGTGATGCTGAAGTAGATATTCAAGGCAAAGATTATATGCCACAGCAAATATCTGCCATGATACTTCAGAAAATGAGGGAAACTGCTGAAGCCTATCTTGGTGAAAAGGTGACTCAGGCTATCGTAACGGTTCCTGCGTATTTTAACGACAGCCAAAGGCAAGCAACAAAAGATGCAGGCAAGATAGCTGGTCTCGATGTATTGCGGATCATCAACGAACCAACAGCCGCATCTCTTGCTTATGGGCTTGGTAAAGACAAGAAAGATGAGAAGATAGCAGTATACGACCTCGGTGGAGGAACGTTTGATATATCCATCCTTGAACTTGGTGAGGGAGTATTCGAAGTAAAGTCAACTAACGGAGATACGCATCTTGGTGGAGACGACTTTGATCAGAAGGTTATAGACTACCTCGCAGATGAATTTAAGAAAGAGTATGGTATAGACCTTCGAAAAGACAGGATGGCACTCCAGCGGCTAAAAGAAGCGGCAGAAAAAGCGAAGTGCGAGCTTTCCTCAACACTTCAGACAGAGATCAACCTTCCGTTCATTACAGCAGATGCAAGTGGACCCAAGCACATGAATATCAAACTGACAAGGGCAAAACTTGAGCAGTTGGTAGATGATCTGGTTCAACGGACAGTGGGTCCATGTAAACAAGCTCTTGCAGATGCTGGATTGTCAGCAAGTAATATAGACGAGGTTATCCTTGTTGGTGGACAGACGAGAATGCCGAAGGTTCAGGAAATAGTGAGACAGCTATTCGGTAAGGAACCGCATAAGGGAGTTAATCCAGACGAAGTTGTAGCAGTAGGCGCCGCAATACAGGGTGGTATTTTGTCAGGAGATGAGGGAGTTAAAGATGTTCTTCTGTTAGACGTGATACCGCTTTCTCTTGGTATTGAAACTCTTGGCGGTGTATGTACAAAACTTATTGATCGCAACACAACCATCCCGACAAAAAAGAGTCAGGTATTCACTACCGCCGCTGACAGTCAACCATCAGTAGAGATTCACGTCCTTCAAGGAGAACGTGAGATGGCTGTTTATAACAAAACCATAGGAAGGTTCAGTTTGGATGGTATTCCGCCCGCTCCTAGAGGTATTCCACAGGTTGAGGTATCATTTGACATTGACGCAAACGGCATTTTGAGCGTTTCTGCTAAGGATCTTGGCACTCAGAAAGAGCAGAGCATCAGGATAGAGGCTTCTGGCAAGTTGAGTGACGCAGAAATCAAACAGATGGTCAAAGACGCTGAAGCTCATGCCTCTGAGGATAAAAGGAAACGTGAGGAAGTAGATGCACGCAACACCGGCGATGCTCTTGTCTATGAGACAGAAAAGAATCTAAAAGAATTTGGCGATAAAATTGACCCGGATACCAGAAGCCAACTTGACCTTGCCATAGGCAGACTCAAGGAAGCTATCAAAGGGTCGGATATAGAAGAGATAAAATCCGCCACAGAAGCCGTAAAACAGGTATGGCATCAGGCATCTGCAAAGATGTATCAACAGGCAGGCGGACCGGAAGGTCAGCAAGCAAGCAGTCAACAGGGTCAGCAACCTTCGCCTCCGCCAAGAGATGATAACGTTGTTGATGCTGATTATGAGGTTGTTGATGATAAGAAATAAACTTTCATCTTAATGTAATCGTTAAAAAATGCCATTTTGACACAGTTAAGAAATAGTAAGATAAGAATAGCACACGGATAAACACTGATATAGACGGATTTTCACAGATTTGATCAGTGAAAATCCGTCTTATCCGCGTAAATCCGTGTGCTATTTCTTAACGATTACCTTAATGATAAAAAAGGCAGGTGAAAAAACCTGCTTTTTTTATTTTAAATGACCATCCACAAAATTTTTAGTGGGTTTTTCTCGACCAAGTGCATCTATATATACGAAATATACGAAAACGCAAATCTGGAGATAAATATGAGCGATGCAGAATTGGTAAAACTAACTTTAGACGGAGATATAGAAAGCTTTAGCGAACTGATCCGAAAGTATCAGGGAACTGTTCAAGGATTAGCTTATCATCTGGCAGGAAATTTTGAGGATGCCGAAGATATAGCTCAAGAAGCATTTGTCTCTGCATACATTAGATTGCGACAACTTCAAAAGCTCGAAAACTTCCCATCATGGCTCAGGCAGATAACCATCAACTGCTGTAAGATGTGGATGAGAAGACGCAAAGAGATTGTCCCGCTTGATATCGTTGAGGAATCTTCTTTACGGATTTCATCCACAACTATTGAGGAACTAGAGCAAAAGGAAAGTCGTGATCTCGTTCATAAAGCATTAAGTCAGTTAAACGAAGAAAACAGGCTTGTTGTCACCCTGTATTATCTTGATGGGGAAAGCTATAAGGATATAGCCCATTTCCTTGACGTGCCTCTGAAAACAGTAGAGGGAAGGATATACAGGGCTAAAAAACAATTAAAGGGAAGGTTAATGAAAATGGTCGAGAATACTCTACGCAATGAAAAACTTTCAGATGATTTTACAAGGAAGGTACTGGATGAAGCGATTAAAAAAGCTAAAGAAGCGCAAAAGAGTTGGTCAAAGAGTGATTTTGTCCAATTGTGCCAAGAAGCCCTAGAAGCGGCGATCAAACTTGTGGATTTCAAAGCAAAAATAGAGATTCACACAATGTTGGGTGATGCTGAAACAACATGGCTTGGTGATCTAGAAAAAGCCGCTAATAATTATGAGTCAGCCCTAAAAATTGCTCAAGAAAGCAAAGACAAAGCGGAAATAGCAAAAGTTCTAAAAGCGATGTTTATAGCGAATTGCCGTCATGGTGAATATGACAAGATGAAACGACAAGCTTTAGAAGCTATCAGCTTGTTCTCTGAGCTTGGTGATAAAGAGAATGAAGCATTTACAAAATCCGCCCTCGATCTAGCAGATACGTTGCCTGATGTATGGAAACCGGGTCAGGCTGGCGGGTATGTGATGGCGGTCTTTCCACTGGAAGTAGGCGATGATGGCTACAAATTTCTTGATCCGAAATCAGTCCGCAATTATACATGGGGATGTCCGTCCAGATGCACGGCATTAGTCCATCTTTTGCGACCAAGAAGATTTCTTGGTTCATCTTTAAAGGTAGGCTCAACATGGGAAGATGAAATTGTGGAAATACCGGATGGTCTAAGCTGGGGCATTGAGAAGGACGATAAAGTTATTGCAAAGTCAATTGTTGAAAGCGATAATGATAGGGTTGTAACACCAGCAGGGAAGTTTGAAAAATGTTTACGGGTGAAAACTACCATCACGCCCATAGATGATGTAATATCATCGGAGTTTAGAACAAGGAACTATTGCGGAACAAAGGTGATGTGGTTTGCTCCCGGTGTCGGATTGGTTAAACTTCGCTATGAAGATCAAAATAGAGATACAGTGACAGTCTATCTTATGGATTATTCTAAAGCTGATGGAAATGGATACTTCCCATTATCTAAGGGGCAGACATGGCATTACAAATGGATTCATAGCAAATTTCCTGATGAACCTGCATCTGTGTTTGAAGATATATGCCGAGTCATAGACACTGTTGAAAATATATCTTATATATCATCAGCAACTTGGGGATTAGAAAAGTCAAAAGGCGAAGCTTTAGAATATCTGAAAAAAGCCGTAGAGTATGATAAAGATTCTGCTGACCTTGTAGGAGAAGCTATAATGCTTACAAAGGTCGCTCAGTTGACTGATGGTGAAAGCAAATATGAATATTATGAAAAGGCAATTAACTATACTTTCGCAGAAATGATTAGTGAATATATGGATTGTCAAAATCATCATTCCGCAATCATGCTGCGATCCTGAATACTGGTTCATATTCCTGTTCCATTTTCTCTAACTCCGCACTA